>ENA-OREC01002424-OREC01002424.1-marine-metagenome-genome-assembly--contig:-NODE-2424-length-10280-cov-6.807998_pt1 | contig 10280 bp, 8 predicted proteins | sample MGYA00248626_ERZ508543 | MGnify/ENA primary metagenome ERZ508543 (study PRJEB26211, sample SAMN05518279) | marine metagenome | isolation source: Puget Sound, Washington, USA | host: Bankia setacea...
TCAATATCGAGGTCGTCGAGAGAATCTTCATCCAGCCCACCTAGCGCATCGCCAAGGCTTTCCTCTTCAGCATTGAGGAATGCCTCTATAGCGATGTGTAATTTGTCTGCTTCTGCAATCAGGGCTTCGGTCGTTAGCCCGGTGTTGAACTTGATTTCGTCTAGCGCATGCAGGTTAGTTGGGTCTGAAAGTGCTACAAATAGCCGGTTTCCGCGTTTATGCAGGGGAAGTGCGTGGTGTTTTTTAATCAGTTTGGGGTCTACTACACCCTTGGGGATAGCATCTGTACTAATGCTAGTAAGATCGAACAGGGGAGTACCAAACTCATCCGCAGCGGCTTGTGCAATTTGTTTTCCGTCGATGGAGCTGTTATTGACGATATAAAGAGGTAACGGCGCTTTTTCTCGTTTCGCGCCTTCTATTGCTTTAACAACGTCTTCTTCAGTAATCAGCTCATCACGAACTAAACGCCGTGCAAGACCACTCAGACTGGCTGATGCGTTCATATTGCCTCTGTTACCCTGTTTTTCTCTTAAAGGATTTTACTGTTTATCCGCTTAATTGTAGGTCAGCACAGCAAAGCCTGGAAATTTCCGGTCAAACTTTACCACTTTTTTGAGGTTCGGCCAGTAACCTGTTGTAAATTTTAAGGTTTTAAGTGAAATAGGGCTTGTTTTGGATGTGCTTGGTGGGGTTGACGTTAGATAAACCTCTGTGGGCTGTGCAATTCTTGTCTTTGGAGTGACAAATATTGTCAGAATTACGCTTGTAATGTTGTAACTGTAATCGCTAGCAATGGCTGAAAAATAGAAAAACTGGCGGTTATTCATGGGTTTAGGAAAGTTGGCATTAATGTTGAAGGTTTAATCCTCGAATCACTATTATTCCTGTTGGAGGAAATTTAAATGAGACAAGTACAGAAAGGTTTTACCCTTATTGAATTAATGATCGTAGTAGCGATTATCGGTATTCTCGCTGCTGTGGCTTTACCTGCTTACCAGGATTACACCGTTCGCGCCAAGATGTCAGAAGTGATTGGATTGGCTGCTGCGGCAAAAACGTCCATGTCAGAATACTACGTATCCATGGGAGAGATGGCAGCTGATGGCACCGCTGCAGGCGTAAACACAAACCCTCTCCAGAGCACCTATGTGTCTGCTATTGCTTATGTGCAATCATCTACTAACGTAGCTACTATTGCTTTCACAGCTCAAAATCTGCATGCCGATGTTGATGGGGAAGACTTGGTTTTTGAGGGAACGGGTACAAGCAACGGTGTGCAGTGGGTCTGTAATACTGTCGATACGACAATTCCGTCTAAGTTCTTGCCTGCCAATTGTCGCTAATTTGATTAGAGCAACTTGTTGCTATACAAAAAACTCCCCTTAGGGGAGTTTTTTCGTTTTGGGGTTTGAAATGCAATTTACGTCAAAGGAGCTGTATTTGGGCGTTCTGCTACTGTTAGTGGCAGCGATTTGTAGCATTTTGTTAGGGCAGGGTGTATCTGGAAACTTTTATCTAGATGATTTTTCGCACCTAAGCCCGCTTGCCTCCCATGGGGGGGTTACTTCCCATCAAGATTTTCTGCGCTATGTCTTTGGCGAGTCTGGTTTACAGTTTGACCGGCTGTTGGCGCGTATAAGCTTTGTGGTTGATGATCAATTCTGGCCTACAAGTGCGCATGGCTATAAAGAAACCAATATTGCGTTACATTTGGTTGCCGGCCTGCTGATGTTTCTGGTCCTTTTTCGGCTGGACTGTGATAGGGGGGGGCAACGTTACACTGTCGCATTTTACGCCGCTTGTATTTGGATGATATTTCCCATACACGTATCGACGGTGTTATACGTTGTTCAGCGCATGACGCAGTTAAGCTTTATCTTTTTGTTGTTATCAGTTTATCTCTATTTAATGGCCCGAACGGCAAAGGGGGCGAGGGAGTGCGTATTTGCTCTTCTTGGTGCGTCAGTAGCGGCTATTTTTTCACTTCTGTCTAAGCCCAGCGGTTTGGCTGTATTTTTGATCATTCCGCTGCTGGAATACTATTGCAACGTAAAAATGTTTCGCCCTTGGAGGCCCCAATTATTTAGGGGGCTAGCTGTTATCTGTCTAGTGGTTTACGTAGCTATTTATATTGGTGTGGTTGCGGGAAAGTGGTCGTCGTTCGAGAGTCGTACATTCACACCTTTGGAGCGTTTGGGGTCGCAGGGGCCAATATTGTTTGAGTACTTGTCGATGCTAGTGTCTGGCCTTGGCGGTTTCACATTGTTCCATGACAACAAAGAAGTTGAGCTTGCGCAGCAATCTATATGGTTTACTGGGTTGGCGTGGTTACTACATTTATGCATTATATCTATGGCCATTAAAAAATTTAGGGCATGGCCGCTACTCTGTTTTGGTCTGCTTTGGTTTTATTTGGGGCATGTATTGGAATCTACCCTTCTACCGCTTGAATTAATGTATGAGCATAGAAACTACATGCCGGCTTTTGGCTGTGCGTTGGTATTGGCTTTTGTGTTAGAAAAACTTTGTTGTGTATTTTCGAGCAGAGGCCTTGGTGCGGTATCCCATAGTGGGTTTGTATGTTTAATAGGGCTTTATGCGATTCTCTTGTACTACAACGCCTCTCTTTGGGGTAACCACCGGATAATTACCTCCAAGTGGGCTGCGGAGAGGACGAACTCTCTAAGGTCGCAAATAGTATTTTCTTCCATGCTTGAGCAAATGGGCGGTTTTCAATTAATGGCCCTGAATAAATTGCGTGCAGTAGATCAAGAATTCGATAGTCCAAGTATCAAGCTTATGATCGTTAGGCTTGAGTGTCAGTTAGGGGACGGGGATTTTATGTTAGAGCCGGATATTTATGCAAAAGGCTCGTTTGATTCTGCAATTATCTATAATCTAGTTGCGCTTCTCAAATTAAAAGACAGAGAATGCGTGGAAACTAAAGTAATGGGTGGGCTGGACGCGCTAATTAGCGCCATTGACGAAGCTCCAGCGCTAACCCGCAAGCCTAAGTACAAGGCACTTTATTATAGTGCGGTCAGTGATTATTATATTGGGGGCGGTATGTATCGTGAAGCACTTCAAGCTAGAGAAATGCTGGTTGAAGTGCAGCCGAGCATTGCTACGCACTTGAAACTCGCCGAGTTGTATATTCTTGGGGGGGATCTAGTTAGAGCCGGTAGAACGTTACAAAAAACGTACGCGTTAAACCGGGCCCGATGGTATAGGGATGATGCTGTAAGGGCAGATATAGATAATCTTCAATACATAGTGGACGGGCTCGCTGCGAACAATCGTTCGGAATAAAAAATTGCTCCCATAGTGATATTTCACTGTACGTAGAGATTTAGGAAAATTTTTATCAATAGGTAGGGTGAGTTTATGCGTAAGAATAAAATTTCTGTCATTATTCCAGCAAAAAACGAAAGCGTAGGGTTGTCACGAATTCTTCCCCAGTTGCGGGCAGCCTACCAAGATTTTGAAATAATAGTTGTGGATGACGGTTCAGAAGATGAGACTGCTTCGGTGGTTTTGGAGCACAATTGTAAACTAGTTAGGCATTTGCATAGTATTGGGAATGGAGCTGCTATAAAGTCAGGGGTTCGGGCGGCTGAAGGAGATGTTTTTATTTTTATGGATGCTGATGGGCAGCATAATCCGGACGATATCTCGCGATTGCTGGAAAAATATGAAAGCGGTTATGATATGGTTGTGGGCAATAGGGATAGTAAATCGCAAGCGAGTTTTGGCCGGCTAGCGGCCAACAGGGTTTACAATTCGTTGGCTAGCTGGATGGTTGGGTTTCGCATCAGAGACTTAACCTCTGGGTTTCGCGTGGTTGATGCTGATAAATTCAGAGAATTTGTGTATTTGCTACCAAATGGTTTTTCGTATCCTACAACGTGTACCATGGCTTTTTTTAGGGCCGGATATTCGGTGGGTTATGAGGGGATTACAGCAGCAAAAAGAGAGGGTCGGAGTCATATAAATATTGGGCGAGATGGAATTAAATTTTTGTTGATAATTTTTAAGGTTGGAACGCTTTACTCGCCATTGAAAATGTTTACGCCAATAAGTGCAGCATTATTTTTGTTGGGGGCTTCATATTATGCATACACGTATTTTACTGTGGCGAGATTTACTAATATGAGCGCGTTGTTAATGTCTACATCGCTAACGGTTTTTCTCCTCGGTTTGATTTCAGAGCAAATTACAATGTTGCATTATTCAAATAGAAGGTAGGTCGGATGATTAATCTCCATTTTTTCTAAGTAAATAGCATTGGCTTGGATACCAACGCATAAAAAGGCGGATAAACCAACTGGGGAAGTATCTTCCAAGTGAGATGTCGCAGTAAAACTTGCTAGGGTTTGATAAAAATGCGGTGTAATATTCGGTTAAATTGAAACCTGAAGCCACTAGCATCTCCCTCAACGTTTTCGCTGTGGGGACTAAGTCATTCCCAATATGTCCTTTCATGAGCGGGGACCCTTTGTTTGGGCAGGCAATGTATGTGATCGAGTCCTCCCTCATTACCCTGGAAATTTCAGATAAATGTACGCCTTGGTTTTCGACATGCTCTATAACATGATGGCTAATGACTATGTCAAACTCTTGATCGTTGAAAGGGAGTTTTTCGCTGGTGACTAGGGAGAAATTAACTTTGTCGCAAAGTGATGTGGGTTGTTGCGTGTCTACGGCAAAGCATTCATTATTATTTGAAAAATGTTTTATGATTTGAGCGTTGCCCGTCCCTACATCTAGAATTTTAAAGTTGATGATTTCAGTATCTAAGTGATCCTCGAGGATTGCCTGAATCATCAGTGCCTTTCTGTTACGGTTTAAGTGTTTTACGGGCCCTTTATCTTTTAGCATAAGTAATGATCCTTTGGCTAAATTCCGTGGCTGCGCCGAGGAATGCGATGATCAGTTGAATAAAATAGGTGGATAAAGAATAGCTTAATGCTTCTTCGCTGCTAATGTCGTAAGCTGAGAAAAAGTAGACGAAGCCTGCCTCTCTAATTCCAATTCCTCCAAGTGTAATTGGAAGCATTGTTAATACCATTATCAGTGCTCTAATCCAAGTGAGGGAGATGATTGAGATTTTAAGTTCTAACGATTCAGCCAGAAGAAATGAAGACCCAATAAATAGTAGAAAGCTTATGAGTGAGAGTAATAATGTGAAATAAATAGTTTTTGGCTTGAGGGATTGTTCGTTTAAATATTGTAATAGAGTGGTAAGTCGATCAATTATGTTAGCAGCTGCAGTAAATCTGGTTTTATAAGAAAAGCCTAAGAATTTTTTTTTAAATTTAACTGTGAGCCGTAGTGTTAGGGGCAGGATGCATAGGGCGGCCAAAGCCGTGGCCAAATAATATGTGTGTGTAGAGCTGGCTCGGGGATCGATTTTTATTGCTATTAAGCCGGTGGCCAGCATGACGGTGATATAGGTGTATGACTCTATCGATAATATTGCGAATGCCTTTTTTGCGTCGCATAGTGTTGAATACATGTACCATCTTAAAGCCGATACTGCTGGCCTAGGGAGGATGATGGAGAAGTACCTGAGTTTCAAATTGATTACAATTAGACGAAAAAATTTCCCTTTAAATGAGCCGTGGAGTAAGTTTGCTACCAGCAACGATTTGCATGCAACGGTTGCAATTATGCTCAGTAACGTAGCTTTTAGGATAAGGCTGCTTTGTAGATTGGCAGCTATAGCGGTGATTCGGGAAAAGTCGATATGATAAAATAGGTATGTCAGCAAAGAAATGCTAATGGCCAGTTGGGCCCAGCGCGTTAATTTATTTTGCATTGTTTGCAATGCTCGAATATGTGTAAAGTAGAGAGGCTGCTAGACACGTAACGTCGTCATCGGAAAAAGATTTTTTATATATCTTTTCTGCAAGCAAATCCCGAAATAGAGATGTTGAGTATAGCTTGGAAGTTGCTAGTTTGGCTTGGTTGATTTCGTTCCAAGCCTTTTCTTTGAAGTCGTTATACATCCAGCTGTCAATAGGTGAAGTTATCGCGGCTAATTTTTTTTGCCGGATAATATGTTTCGGTAATAGGTCAAATTGCTCAGCCATATTCATAAGGATTTCCTTTCCCTCTTTATTTTTGGTTCTCAATAAATTATCAGGAATTGATTCTGCAAGCTTTTTCAGCTCCGGGTGCAAATATGGAGAGTATATGGGGATGCCACTATAGTCTGCGGAGGTGTTTAGCTTGTTCCTGTTTGGAGATATAAGGCTTTTTGCAATATACATTCTTCTTTCAAATGACTGATCTGGGAGCGCATTTTCAATTTTTTTTAGGATTTGAGTAGTACGTGTTGAGTGTTCGTGGTTGTGACCTGTGAGCTTCTTGTAAGCCCATTCGTCCAAAACTTGAAAACTATGTATTGGGCGACTATTTGTATTTATGTTAGTGGCTCTTAGTATAGATTTTACAATGCGAAAGGGATGCCCAAGTACAATTTCTAATTGTAGTGCATTGGTGAAATGTAGGACTGCCTTGCTGAGAGCTGTTGGGAGGCTGGGGGCGTTTTTGTAAAACTTTCCTCTGTTGTGCGTGCTGGGATAGCCCATGAATAATGCGTCGCATCCATCACCACTGAAGCAGCGTTCTATACCGGATTTTTTCATAAGTGTACATAAGTGTGCCGTTTGCAGGACATAGCCTGGCCATAAAGTGGGGTGGTTTGATATCTTCCCATAATTATAAATATATGGTGCCAGTATATTTGAATCGATGTCGACCCAGTGAGTACTTATGTTGTCGAAGGCCCCGATTTCGTCTACAAAAGGTTGGTTGTGCCCCTTTTGCTCATAGCGGAATGAAAAAGCTTCGACATGCTTGCCTATTTTTGCAATAGCAGAAGCAACTAGTGCTGAGTCAAATCCACCAAGTAATACTCCAACGGTTTTGTGCCCTTTAGTTTGTTCTTCAATTATATTCATAAAACACTCGTAGAGTGATTTTATTGAACTGTTCTGATTAGAGTTTTTTTTGATGGCTAATGAAGATTTATTTTCTTTTGATCTTGAGTTTAAGTTGAATTCGCCGAGGGTTGCACCGGATATTTCATTTATATGTTTAAAGGCGGTTTCTTCTGGGGGAAAATAGCCGAATTGTAGACAATACTCTCGGTTTGCGTTGGATATTTCTTTATATTTTGGCTCTAGGAAGTTAAGGAGGTAGCTCAAGGAGGAACTTATGTATAGATGTGAATCTGTGAACGTGTAGAAAAATGAACGGGTACCCGTTGGGTCGCCATAAAACAATACTCTATTGTTATCTAGTATTGATAAGGAAATGCATTGCCTATGAGGGAGTTGTGTGGGCTTCTTTGCGTTATCCTTCCATTCAATGATGTCTAATCCCGTTATGTCTCCATATACAAAAAAAATCTCTTTTGGATTTTGGGATAAGTATAAGCAGTGACTGCTTGATTGGTATTCTTCCCAGAAAGTCACCGATTCAGATAGGCGTGTGCCGCTATTCGTTCTACAAAATGGATTGTCAATAAGATCGATTGCTATGCAAAACCTATTCATTGGTTATAGCTCCAGTATGCTATTGAGTGCCTGGGAAGTATTGTCTTTAATTGGATCTACGTGCATTTTGATTCTTTGGCTAATTTTGTCGTGATTAGTGATTATATCGTCAACCAGAGGTGGAAGCTCATCGAATACATCTTTTTTATTTCTGATGACGTAGCCGTCCAGACCAAGATCCCTCATGACGCCTACCGTCTTGTGTGAATAAGCGATAGCGATTGTGGGTATATATGAGCTAAGCGAGGCAATGGCCGCGTGCATTCTAAATGCTATTGTGAATTTAGATTTGGATATGATGAATTTACATTCTTCTGGTTTTATTGCATGGTCAAGTATGGTATGTGAGGATGTCATATGCCTCGATATTTTTTGGCATGCTTGATGGTCACTGATTTTCCCCGAAGGGGTTTCAACGTGTGGAACGAGTACAGTCGTTAAATTGTGTTCAACTGAAATTGTATCGAGCAGTTGGGCGAAGTCTGATAGAAAATTAGGCGAAGACTGAAGGGGTTGAAACTTGTGCTCGAGGAGTGCGCTTGGAGCAACGCAAAAATAGTTTCCCCCTGTTTTGAGCTTGACGGGCTTTGGCTTTAGTAAATATCCGATATCACCAGTTTTCTTTAAGTTTGATAATTTGAGCCCTATCAAATATTGTAGTGTTATTTCTTCGCGACATAATACGATGTTGGCTTTGGATAAAAGGCACGTGTAAAGCTTCTTAAGGTATTTGAAGGGTCCGATGGACTGAGGGGCAATTACTAATGTCTTGTTGAGTAAAGCTGCAAGGATGAGAGGGATAGAATGGGATATTCCTACTATTATCCCATAGTCCTCGGTTAGCATGTCACCACTGACGTCTATAACAATATCTGCTTTGTAGTAGCGCCGAAGTTCGGGAGTGGCTCGCGAAATGGTTTTCTGTAGCTTGCGGGGGAGTAGAAGCAGGAGAAAAATCAGGATGGTTGATATTACCAAGTTTCGGCGGTATGACTTTACTATAGAGATATTTTTGTAGCATTTTCTGTCAATTGAAGGGAATGGAGAAGATAGGCAGAACTGGAGTTTACTCGATTCTTGAGTTAAATGGTCGACTAAGACCTGCTGCATTAATTGGTCGCCTTTGTTAAGTGAGCAGTAAGTTCCGACAAGCAAAATATTTTTTTTCATTTGTTCTCCTTTACACCAGTCTATCAAATAACTGTAGGTGTAGATCTGCAACAGATTGCCAGCTGCTCAACTTTGTTATGGCAATTTGCTTTTTAGAAAGTGATGACCAAACTTGGTCATCACTTATGTTTAGCGCGAACGAAAGAGAATTTGCTAAGCTCTCTGGGTTATCTGCTTTCGCGACAAGTTCTTTGTTGGGGGCGAGCTCAGGAAGTCCTCCACAATCTGTGACAATAATTGGTATTCCCGTGCTTGCTGCTTTTAGTGCAGCTCCGGATTGTGACTCGAAGTGTTTATAAGGAAAAACGCAGAATCTGCTGATTCTTATGAGTTGATTTAATTCAATTTCTGGGATAAAACCTAGCCGGAATTCAAGTTGCGAGTCGTTCGCCTTTATTCGCTCTTCAATGGCTTTTCTTATTTTGTTAGATCCGAGAGCTAGGCCAATAATTTGGTTTTTTAGGGTTTTCCCACTCCACAATCTACCCGCAATAACAAGCGTATAGCTAGGATGTCTAAGCTTAATTAAATCCCATGCAGCCAGAAGAGTGTCGAGACCTTTGTAGCTACGTATATTGCCAAAAAATAATAATTGCTTTTGATGAGAAGGGGGGGGGGGGGGATAGCGAACGTTCGCTCCGGGGGGGATAACGTTAATTTTTTCTGAGGGCCCCCCAGCTGTTTGGAGAATTTTCTTTGTTTTTAGTGTGTGAACGATAATTGCCGTGGCGTGGGTGTAAAGTGACCGTTCTAGTTTTCTTATGAAAGGGAGTGTTTCGTGGTGTGTAGGGTTGTGTACGGTTATGCAAACAGGCTTGCATAGGCGTTTGGCTCTCTTTGTTATGCCTAAATAGGCAACCAGTGTTAGGAATGTCCAATATTGTAGGTGAATAATTGTAGAGTCGGAGTTCACAGCTGCTTTCCAAGTTTTTGGGCTTAGTATACTGATACCGGTGCCTATGATCTCATTGTGGTGGGTATCGGTTGGAGATAATACGGGAGGATACAAGTAGCTGAAATCGTGTCTATTTATCGTGTGTTCACTTTGCTTTTCAAGTTGTTTGGATAGAGAGTCGGCGTAAGGCGATACTCCTCGAATACTTGGGCCAAAAGTAGATACCAGCTCGATGTTCATGCTTACTCGTATACCTAAGGGTTGAGTGCGAGGTGAGTGCGTCTGCTGGATCTATTGAAAAATACGCATAGATAAATCAACAGCTTTGTGGTTTTTGGTAAGGTCCCCAATTGAAATAAAATCTATATTGGCCTTTTTTAAGCTGAGTATGTGGTCCAATGTGATATTCCCTGAAACTTCATATTTTAAGCTTCTCTCTAATTCACCTGCCTGCCCCAACATCAAAGCATCAAAATTATCCAACATAACAATATCAACCCCGGCATTAAGCGCCAATTTAAGCTCCTCAATTGATTCAACCTCAACCTCAACGATTTTACCTGGGTTGTTTGTTCGGGCGGTGTCAACAGCCGCCTGAATACCCCCACACGCCAGTATATGATTCTCCTTAATCAAATAAGCATCAAACA
>ENA-OREC01002425-OREC01002425.1-marine-metagenome-genome-assembly--contig:-NODE-2425-length-10277-cov-16.829706_pt1 | contig 10277 bp, 5 predicted proteins | sample MGYA00248626_ERZ508543 | MGnify/ENA primary metagenome ERZ508543 (study PRJEB26211, sample SAMN05518279) | marine metagenome | isolation source: Puget Sound, Washington, USA | host: Bankia setacea...
AGTGGGGTAGACTGATAGTGGTAAATGTGGCACATTGATGGTAAAGTTAAGTGGGGTACACTGATTGTGGTAAATGTGGCACATTGATGGTAAAGTTAAGTGGGGTAGACTGATAGTGGTAAATGTGGCACATTGATGGTAAAGTTAAGTGGGGTACACTGATTGTGGTAAATGTACCAGCTGGGGATACAGCTATATACACCACAATTCTAGTACGTTAAAACACACAAACATGTAACCATGGAAATAAAATAAAGGCCGTGGTTTCTTTACTGGGTAACGAAATGCAAATTATTCTATAAAAAAAATTTGATAACAATGTTGCGACAAGTGAATACATCAGCTATTATCAATACAAGTGAGAACTCTTTAACTGAAACTTAATTATGCTTCTTATTATAATTTCCTTTTCAGGAATGTTTCATGTATGGAAAACCTCACCTAATTACACAAAACAATCATGGGATTAATTTGAAAAGAAATCAAACATTTCATCACTAATAGACAAATAAGGCAACAATCATGTTTACAACTTGTTTACAACAATCGATGGCAGGTTGTAAGAATAGATTAAAAGATGCATGTAGCTCCCAAAGTTTGAAGACCATACATGTGTGTTTACTGTTAAGAGAGGAGAAGCTGATTTTTAAATTTGATTCAGTTAGGGATACTCAATTCCTTGTTTCGAACAACTTCTTACATGCAATAATGAACTAGGAAGCTTGTTCACAGAGGCAATGTATAGTGACAAAAAACAACAACAAATATATCCAAACAATGAAAATGACGGAATAGTGTAATGGCTGACCAAGTGCTTTAAATGTGTCAACATCAACTTGGCCACAGACACTTCATGTTTATCTGCAACAGTGGTCTGTTACATAAGAAACACATATGTTTTTAACAAATGCACACTGATAATGATGCAGAAATGTCCAATGACATCCGAAAAATGTTCCACCAGACATCAAACGAAACAAAACTTGGAAATGGTAAATGTTGCAGAGACTTCTTAGTTCAGGAAAGGATGGACGGGGGTGTTTAGTTGGCCCAAATTGTAGTCAAAAGGTCATTTTATCTTCTTACGGTATTGATATATTTCTGAACAGGCTGCCTTTCATGTCTTACTACACAAAGGGAGATAACAAGGACAATACTACTACAAATAATTGTATTTAATATCAATAACATAGTACAAAGCTACTCCTGTGTTATCATCACTAACAAAGTCGAGTACATACTTACTACCTTTCAACAAATTAACCCACAAACCTTTCATCAGAGTAGCATGGCTTACTAACAATAATGCTACTAATTCATTATAAACAACTTTAATTAATCTAATGTTGTACTTTGAGACTTTATATTGAGATAGAGAAGATCAATGGTTGACATAGACAATTGGTTAAATTGGTTTATTAACGATGTGTTTGTGAACATTAGTGTCCTGAAGTTGGTCTGATAGTGTAAGAATAAAGACATACAATCAACAAAATAATCAATCCCTTAACTTAAATGGCCACACATTGCAATGTCAAGAATACACTTATCTATGAAGTAAGATGAGGGTACATGTACCAGTGTTACTGGAACTTTACAGCTATTAGTATGATGGTGTTTATACTCACTAGTCTGGTTTGAAGTTTCCCCGTAGTAGCTAGCAAAGAAACCCCTGTATGTAGCACTACTATCAGAGTGAAACGACACTGTCATTCTAGAGCCCGTACTGAGTACTTGAACTGAGTCATGTGAACCATTATATCTGAAACACACCATACAGTTAAACATAACATAACTGGTTGTAGATACAAGATGTACAGATAACTGGAAGAATGAAACACTTATCACTCATTCTCCCTTAAGTGCCACAGGTGCTGTTTTTGATAGTCAGTGTGTAAATGTGACTTTACTATCTGTACTTGTGGCAATCAAACGTTTTTTTTATAATTCCTTATAAATTTGTGCAACATTTAAAGTATTTTCAATTAGTGTGGCCGTCCTTTTTTTGGTTCTATGTTGGTTCGTATTAATCAGGGGTGCCAACATAAATATTAATGTTTCAACATGTATTGTGTGTGCATATTGCCTCTTAAACTACCACAGGGTTCGTCCATAAATAGCCCTTTAATGACTTCAAATGTTACAGCTTTGTCCTTTTGCACAAGCATATTGGTGGACAGACAGGTACAACTACAGTACACTATGACATGTTCAAACTTTCCAATTACCAGGACAGTATCCAAGTCTTCGTTTACATATCAAACATTTTCATCTTTCTTAAAACAGATTCACTAGAAATGCAAAACAAGTGTGAAAAATGTATAACAAGTTACAAGTAAGTAGTATGATACCTTCCAATTTGTCTGGAGTTTGTTGAAGAACCGTCATACACATGGACATAATCCGAATAACGTTCAGTCAAGAAGTCTAAGAAGTACAGATGTACAATCTTTCCAATATCCATATGGATATACCAAGTGCAATTCATGTTGTTCTCGTAGTTGTAAGGATAGTTTGGTGATGTGAAGTTACCAGATGACCCGTACATATATCCACCACAATAAGAGGGATCTACAAACACACAACACGATTACCATAGAAACAGAGAAGCTGATTGATGAGTAACCTGATTCATTTTCCCAAAAAGCAATACTATTTTTCCAGCCAAGGCGTACCAAAAACCTTAAGAATTTATGAAAACATTATCTGATGTGTTTATTCATGCAAATATATTTTCCAGTTGGCACCAATGGGTCACAAAAAAAGCAAATTTATTAATGAAACCCAATTGTTTAATGTATAGAACATTAAGGAAGTTTTGCGTGTTTCCCAATAGTTATTTTAATAAGTAATCTAGCAAAATTTGCATTTTCCAACAACTTTAACTTTAAAAGAGAAAACTCCCAAACCTACAAAAATATCAGTTACGGAAACAGGTGCAACAAGCATTTAGCACAGGTTAAGTATTAGGCAGACAATGTTTTCAATTTTAACAACAATTCAAGTAAAAGTAGGTTGCTTTTCAAAGCCCATGACGGAATGAAAATGACGGAATAGTGTAATGGCTGACCAAGTGCTTTAAATGTGTCAACATCAACTTGGCCACAGACACTTCATGTTTATCTGCAACAGTGGTCTGTTACATAAGAAACACATATGTTTTTAACAAATGCACACTGATAATGATGCAGAAATGTCCAATGACATCCGAAAAATGTTCCACCAGACATCAAACGAAACAAAACTTGGAAATGGTAAATGTTGCAGAGACTTCTTAGTTCAGGAAAGGATGGACGGGGGTGTTTAGTTGGCCCAAATTGTAGTCAAAAGGTCATTTTATCTTCTTACGGTATTGATATATTTCTGAACAGGCTGCCTTTCATGTCTTACTACACAAAGGGAGATAACAAGGACAATACTACTACAAATAATTGTATTTAATATCAATAACATAGTACAAAGCTACTCCTGTGTTATCATCACTAACAAAGTCGAGTACATACTTACTACCTTTCAACAAATTAACCCACAAACCTTTCATCAGAGTAGCATGGCTTACTAACAATAATGCTACTAATTCATTATAAACAACTTTAATTAATCTAATGTTGTACTTTGAGACTTTATATTGAGATAGAGAAGATCAATGGTTGACATAGACAATTGGTTAAATTGGTTTATTAACGATGTGTTTGTGAACATTAGTGTCCTGAAGTTGGTCTGATAGTGTAAGAATAAAGACATACAATCAACAAAATAATCAATCCCTTAACTTAAATGGCCACACATTGCAATGTCAAGAATACACTTATCTATGAAGTAAGATGAGGGTACATGTACCAGTGTTACTGGAACTTTACAGCTATTAGTATGATGGTGTTTATACTCACTAGTCTGGTTTGAAGTTTCCCCGTAGTAGCTAGCAAAGAAACCCCTGTATGTAGCACTACTATCAGAGTGAAACGACACTGTCATTCTAGAGCCCGTACTGAGTACTTGAACTGAGTCATGTGAACCATTATATCTGAAACACACCATACAGTTAAACATAACATAACTGGTTGTAGATACAAGATGTACAGATAACTGGAAGAATGAAACACTTATCACTCATTCTCCCTTAAGTGCCACAGGTGCTGTTTTTGATAGTCAGTGTGTAAATGTGACTTTACTATCTGTACTTGTGGCAATCAAACGTTTTTTTTATAATTCCTTATAAATTTGTGCAACATTTAAAGTATTTTCAATTAGTGTGGCCGTCCTTTTTTTGGTTCTATGTTGGTTCGTATTAATCAGGGGTGCCAACATAAATATTAATGTTTCAACATGTATTGTGTGTGCATATTGCCTCTTAAACTACCACAGGGTTCGTCCATAAATAGCCCTTTAATGACTTCAAATGTTACAGCTTTGTCCTTTTGCACAAGCATATTGGTGGACAGACAGGTACAACTACAGTACACTATGACATGTTCAAACTTTCCAATTACCAGGACAGTATCCAAGTCTTCGTTTACATATCAAACATTTTCATCTTTCTTAAAACAGATTCACTAGAAATGCAAAACAAGTGTGAAAAATGTATAACAAGTTACAAGTAAGTAGTATGATACCTTCCAATTTGTCTGGAGTTTGTTGAAGAACCGTCATACACATGGACATAATCCGAATAACGTTCAGTCAAGAAGTCTAAGAAGTACAGATGTACAATCTTTCCAATATCCATATGGATATACCAAGTGCAATTCATGTTGTTCTCGTAGTTGTAAGGATAGTTTGGTGATGTGAAGTTACCAGATGACCCGTACATATATCCACCACAATAAGAGGGATCTACAAACACACAACACGATTACCATAGAAACAGAGAAGCTGATTGATGAGTAACCTGATTCATTTTCCCAAAAAGCAATACTATTTTTCCAGCCAAGGCGTACCAAAAACCTTAAGAATTTATGAAAACATTATCTGATGTGTTTATTCATGCAAATATATTTTCCAGTTGGCACCAATGGGTCACAAAAAAAGCAAATTTATTAATGAAACCCAATTGTTTAATGTATAGAACATTAAGGAAGTTTTGCGTGTTTCCCAATAGTTATTTTAATAAGTAATCTAGCAAAATTTGCATTTTCCAACAACTTTAACTTTAAAAGAGAAAACTCCCAAACCTACAAAAATATCAGTTACGGAAACAGGTGCAACAAGCATTTAGCACAGGTTAAGTATTAGGCAGACAATGTTTTCAATTTTAACAACAATTCAAGTAAAAGTAGGTTGCTTTTCAAAGCCCATGACAAAATATAAACTGTGTCTTACTTGAAGTAGTGTTTCCTTGTGGTGTAGTAGCTACAAGAAAGACAATACATATTAGGTACATTTGCTGGCTTTAACGTTTCTAATACAATCAATCAACTTTGCCGCAACTCTCCATAGTTCTGCATAATTGATTGAACTCTAAGCGGAAATGTTCATGCCTGCAAGATGTTCACAAATAACAATCATTTGGCTAATCATCCGGTTGTGATTTCTTATTTAAATTATCTATAGTTGAATATTCCCTTAATGGTACCTTAAATATCATAAAGGAAGTCATAATGGAGAATTTATTATTATACTGTTATATCAAAGAATACTTCTATGTGTACAGCTTTGTCACCATTGACCAGTCGTATTTAATAAAAAGCATGGAATATAAATTCTTTCTTACGTGTTGTGTTGTTCCATACAGGTGTTGTCGAATCTGTCAGAGATAAGAGAAGACAGGTATAAACAAGTAACACAGTAACATGTGATATGGGTTGGCATCTATATGTATGAGCGTGTTTATGCTATTTTCATAAAGAGGACAATTTCATGGGTAATTAAATGGGTTGATTCTTAATATACATGAAGGAAAAGTATAGTTTACGTTAAAAAAACACGAAAATATGTTACATCCAGTAATGGCCCCATTCAACTTAATCATAAATATTAGAATTATTAGTTGTGGTCAACACAAGTGATATGTACATGTAACTGAAGAATTTATCTAAAAATAAAAAACATTTCAAGGGCATCACTATTTTTTCCTATGGAAGAAAGTTGAATTTTATTTTGATATTGAGATTAGTGATAGCTGTTTTGTCCAGCTTTAAACATGTGAGCATCCAGTAAACTTGGTTGTTTACTGTGATATGATATCAAAAAAATCAACCAAACATCATCATAAAACAAATCATAAGCTGTCACTAGAAAAACAACATTCCTTTTTATTTAACTAGATGTTTAGCTGACTTATGAAGTCTAAAAGAATGAGTGCCCCACCTTGATTGTTTCAAAAAGTCTAAATAATAAGCGTGTGCATACAGTCCCAGTTCATTAGGAAACAAATCACTTACTCGTAGAAGAGAGAACAATTTGAAACGAGATATAGAAGCCTGGGTAAGATCCACCACTGGAGTCGGATGTAAATGTTACATGAACAGGACTCGTTGCCAATAGGAGCGATTCACTTGGAATGCTCCCAGAATAGCTGAAAACATTCAAACAATTGGTTATAATTTGATAATTGTTCAAATTGACAGTTTTAATTGTTTTCTATCTGTCACCTAATTTTTAAGTTCAGGGATTAAGCTACTTGTAATCAAAGAAAAGAAAGGCATATGCATACTACCGAAAACAAGACATTTTAAATATAAAGCCAGTAGATGAAAGTAAAATGCTAAACATATCGTAATTTAAGCATCAATGATATGCAAACATTAGCATTTATGACCTGCACAGACATTTGTTTTTTTCTGCCATTATATGTAGAGCATAGACACATATGGTTGAAACACCTCAAACGTTTCAATTGGCATTATATCCTTGGTTATATGACTTTGAATACCAGAATGCATACTTTTTAATATACTACATTGTACATGAAAAGGCATAGAATCACTCGTAATGAATACGCATTGAGGGATTCCAAGATGTCTACGTTGTAGTTTGGAACAAAATCTGGCGTGTTAGAAAGAGCACCATGTGCATGTAAACGTGGCCGCAGACAACAAATGAAAACATACTAATAATATATCTATCAAGATGTTTGTTTTTTATTTGAATTTGCTAATTTGCTTATTTGCTTATACAAGGAAAGGTAAGCGTAATAAAAATAGCAAACACAAGTTCATCATTCTTCCTTTTAGATATTGATTTACGTTTCTATATAGTTTAACGTGTAAACACCAATGTTGCCCAGACCTACTACAGCAGTTATAGTAGGAAACCATGGTTTTGACTTACAACCTTTTGATAACCATCGTGGAATATCGAAAAGTAAACCAAAGACTTATTTATACGGCTTAGTAAACATGGTATAATACAATTATTAGCACAACAATAAAATGAGAAATTTATATAAAAAAGGACGTTACCAGTCCATTAACAGTGCCTTTAAATGAAGCAATACTTACTTTGTTTTGTAGTTGTATACCGGTAAATACAGAGTAACATTGTCACGATTGAATTGTGTGGAGAAGGAATGTATGGTTACATTCCACTGTGCCCTTCCTGATTCCACAAGGCTATGGTAAATTCGCCAATAGCATTGCGCATTATTTGGGTAACCGAACGGAAATCCTGGCGACGTAATGTTTCCTCTATCTTCATCGTAAAAATTTCGTCCACAATCAGTTCCTGTAATATATATCCTACATGAAATCCATCACACCCAACGCTCTGAAGCGTTAAGTTTATACTAATTAGTGTAGCTTATGTAAATCACGATCGAATCCGTTCCTGTAACTAATGTAAAGTTTCTTGCTCAAGGAAACAGCGGGAGCCTTTGCTGGGGTTCGAACTCCCGACTGACAGGCATCAAGCGACAACAAATCAGACGCGCGACACACTGCGCCACGCCGTGAACAAATACATTAAACTTCTATGGATCTTATTTTATTTTTGATGAGAACATAGTCTTCTTTTTTTCTTATTTTCATTGGCACTTAAATTTATAATTTTCAGTTTAACACATTCCTGCACTTGACGTATCTATATCTTGTTACCAATACAATCAATGAAAAAGAGAGTTTCCAGAATCAACATTTCATAGTATCAATTATAGTTTAGACTTCCATACAGCAACTCACCCGGTGTAGTGTTGTTTGGTCTCATAGTTGTTGTTGCTAGAATAAAAAGGAAACGCAATAAATTATTAAACATAATACACGCCTATGTAAATATCTATGCGTTCAATGATAGTAGTCGTATTTGTATCCATAACATCATAACGACAATGTATGGATGTTATTTTCGACTGCATAAACACAATAACCACCTTGTTTATGATAAGTTGAAATTAGTCATATAAGAAACTGTTTTGGCCATGACTCAACGCCTCTTTAATTGAACTCACAGTCGTAGTAGACATAAATAAGATTCTACATATGGTATCATTGAATTTAATCTTTTCAGAAACGAGTCTAGCAATGTTATATTATATGTGTCTAACATACATATATCCGTAATGGCTATATGTAATTTTCCCAAACATCTGAACATTTTAAAGCTCAAACTGAGGCGAAAGAATGAACACCAGTTTAAGAAATCGGTAAACATAAGTAATACAGACAAGTAATGCTGGGCCGAGGTTTTACAACAGTTCAGTAATTATCAAATGTAACATACGCTGTTCAGGGCTATATATCATCCGGTACGAAATGTTGAAGCCCCTTCCGGAAAGGGACACATCAGAAGTGAATTGAACCATAATCGGTGACTCCCTAAGTGGAATGGAGATAGGGTAAGGGATCGTTCCAGTGAAGCTATAAGCAAAACAGAAAAGTGTCATGGTTATTTGTCAATCAAAGTTTTCAAATTTAATACAATATCATTTCACCTTGATTTGTTTTTAAATTGACATAGGTAAAATACCTCACATTTCAAATAACGTATTTCTTAAAGAAACTTCATGATTTGTTTTCCACATCTTTAAGCGTTTACGGTCACGTACCTGTTTGAAAGAATTAGTTATTTGTGTAATATTGTCCCATTGATAAGCAGCATCTCTTCCAATGAATGGACGTCTTTTAATATATGACAGGCAAATAGTGAAGTGCTGATGGCGACAGAGGAAACAATAACACATTAAAACGCAGGATTCAGCTTGCCCCAAATGTTACCAAACAAGTTACAAGTTTGACACACTCAATCTTATATTACTAAATGTTCATCTGTTTGATACATACGAGAAGGAACGATGACATTGTCACAATTATCTGTGGTAATTACCATTGTGCGTTAAGATGAAGATTCTTAATAAACCAAGGACATGGTTTCAATCAAAGGATACACTCTAGTACTCATTTCTATAAACAGGGAGGTAAATGATCGGTACATCATCTTACTATAGCAACAAACACAGGGCAAGGATGAGATGGAGTTTGTAAAATCACACACTAGTGACACATATTTAAAATTACTTAGTGATACTAATTTTAGTATTTTAGCAAAACCAATTTTGCAAGGTGCTTTAGTTTTACACTGCCCATCTTAGCTTCGCCCTGCTTGCATCTAGGAAACTCAACTGTCCTAATCGTGGAATACAAAACAACTACTTTATCCAGGTCAAGATGCTGCTCACGTCTAGAGTTTTTATTGAGATCAAGTCAAATGTGTTGTTCAGACAATACACATACTAAGCATAGAATAAAAGTCTACGCACTAAACCTTCTAACAACACTTACTTCTGTCGACCACTCCGTGTACTGATGAACAAAAAGTCTGCGTTTTGTTCAAGGTCGAAGGAGTGTACAGTGATGTTCCACGCATAGTTGGATCCGATGAAATCATTAGACACAATCCAAGTACATCTGGCATTGTCTGGATAACCATTTGGATAGTTAGGTGACATAATTGTTCCATTTGTCGAGTTAAAAAATTCACCACCACATGTTAAATCTGAAATAGGGAAACATGGTTCAATGATAATGTACGTGCTGTAAAAGAACACAATGGTCCAACGAATGTATGTTAAAAATAAACAGTGGTACAATGACGATGTGGTGAAAGGACACACTGGTCCAATAAATGCGTTGTAAGAGAACAGTGTGGTTGTGTCGTGAGAGGAAACAGTGGTTCAAATAGGTTATGGTTAAAGAGCACATTGGTCATTCGACTGTGTTGTGAAAGGACAGCTTGGTACAATTACTATGTGATACACTTACTGCTTGGAATAAAAATTGTTTTATTCCGTGACTGTTCGGTCAAATGCATGAGTTGTTTATTGACAGTTTAGGTTGACATATATTGGT
>ENA-OREC01002426-OREC01002426.1-marine-metagenome-genome-assembly--contig:-NODE-2426-length-10277-cov-13.782451_pt1 | contig 10277 bp, 2 predicted proteins | sample MGYA00248626_ERZ508543 | MGnify/ENA primary metagenome ERZ508543 (study PRJEB26211, sample SAMN05518279) | marine metagenome | isolation source: Puget Sound, Washington, USA | host: Bankia setacea...
TTTTTAATGATACGGCGCCCACCGAGATCTACACTCTTTCCCTACACGACGCTCTTCCGATCTTATCTTATCGTTATTCACATGAACAAGTGCTTTTCGCCACATAGTCAATGTCTCTGTGGTTACAGTATCAACAGAAGGTGATTTACATGGAACTATTCGTGCATTTCAATATAATCCTGTACTGGTATGCTCAATCAATAACACGTACAGGTCAGTATTTCCCACATCAATAACACCTAATTTAGGATTTACCAATAGCCCACAGTCGGGAACATTTCAGTGTCAATAGTACTGAATTAATATAACATTACTTGTTATACATGTACATAGATCCACAAAGGATTAGTGTACTGTAAACAGTTAAATATAACAAAAACGTGGATATCTGAAACATTTTTCAAAATATATCTATATAGCAGAAAATTATGGTAAATAAGCACAACACATATGCTTGAAATGGTTTTGATTACTCAAATAAATGAGGCCAATAAAACATACATCCTTGTACAGATGTTTAAACAAATGCTGTTTATGGATTTATATTAAGTTTATAGTCTTTAATTTGAAGAATGTTGAATACTAATTTTTGCAAAGTTAACTAGAATACACAGCATCAACACAGCATCAATCACTATAACAACTATTATTAAAAGATGATATTGTACAGAAACTATAAGTTTCAAGAATTATAATTGGTACATAATAATTATATGCACCGTTAAAACGTTTTCTATATTTTTTTATTTTTGATAAAAAAAATTAAATTTACATAATTTTATATTGCAGGAAATTTAATGCTGAATTCAACAAGCTTATAAAAACAGTAGGTCACTGTGCTCGTTTTTTCGAAAAATGATGTTGAACACACCCACCTTTGACAACACCTTTGAATTTATTTGGATATTTTCATATGAATTCTCTCTTATCAAGTCTTTAAGTTGTAACAAAACACTAAAAATGCTAGGTATGTTAGTTTTGTACATTAATAGGATGTCATTGCACAAAAGTTTACCCAGAATGTGCAAAACTAGTTGACGAATAAAATCGACTGCTTGTTGTGCAAGTGTTTGTGATTTCGAGCCAAAAATATTGATCAAAGGTGTACATCTTACAATTTAAAAAAAAATTGTTCGATAGACAGTTGATGAAGAAAGGTATACATATTATGAATCCAAAAAAGCAAAATAATTATATGTCACCGTACTACTTTTCATTCTATATTCAATATGAGTTCATGTAGAGTTTATACAAACAGTGGTCAAAAATCCTTAACTATGTTTATTTCATCATGTTTTAACAACGATTCAATTGAAATTTAAAAATAGGTAAATTAAAAAAATAAACATTTACGCCTCCGATGGGATTCGAACCCGCAATCCCTGGGTTTTGAGGCTACAGAACACCTTTGCAATAGCATGGGCAAAGAAAACTGCCGAAAACGAAAAATGAACAATTTGAAATAATTAAATAAAAATGAAACTATGTCCAGACATGAGAACTCTTTGACAAATAGAATACATGTTTGGTATCATACAATTTTAGATTAATTACCTATATTTTGGTCACTGCCCCTCCACTTTGACTGTGTGAATCGCTTTGCAGAATTTGGCCGTCTTGGACCAGCAGAATAAGGCCTGTTTGCCTTCCGTCGTATATCCTCTGGTAGACTTCTAGGAATGATTGTAGCAGATGACATTTGACCGTGACTTGCTGCCTGGTATTGGTCATGTAACAACTCCATCTGATATAAATGATGTCGCGTCACATGACTTTTCTGATCTACAAACGAACATGCCAAAAGTTCCTCAAGTTCACTATATTTCTGATGAAGTTTTCCTTCCAAGAACAAATCAGGATTAACTTGGTAAATGGTATTTTGCTTCTTTTTTCTTGATAGAAGTCTTTTAGCTGGTTTTGGGGGTTTTACTGCAGCCTTTTTACTCTCATCCTCGGAAGAGCTTAAAGAAGAATAGTCCTCAACTGGAACCCTTCTCTGATTATTCTCCCCACCAGAGTCTGACTCACTACGCTGTCTCCTTTTATTTACATGGGTGGCCCTCTTTTCACCAGATCCATTACCATTTGTGTAGTTTTTGTTTTTGCCATCAACATCACTTGAATAACTTGATGAAGAACGTGAACTGCTGACACTCCTGCGTCTCGCACGGCTTTCACGTACATTTCTATAACCGTGACTACTTTCACTATCACTACTATTGTCACTTCTTTGCTTTACTTTCTTTTCCTTTGGTTTCTTTTTCTTCTCTTGCTTTCCTTTGTTATTTCTTTCCTTATCACTTCCTTTGTCTGAGTCGAAAAAACTATCAAAATCTGATCCGCTTTTCTTGATAGTGTCGTCAGAATCAGAGGAGTCACTATCCGAAGAGTACCTACGCCGTCGCTGACCTTTTGGCGATGATGTCCTATTAGATGTATTTTTAGCTGTTGAAGGTCGCGCAGATTTATTATTCGTATTTTTTCTCGAAAATTTATTATAGTCTGCAGAAAAGGGTCTTGACTTCCTTGACTCCAGACTATTTCTGTCAGAGGAACCGGACTGCGGTCTCTGTTTCTTTACTTTCTTTCCCTTGAAGCCTGCATTTGGATCACCTCGTGGTACTTTGGAACTTTTATCTGACTCTTTCATTTTGTATTCTGTGAAACTAGTGGATGTGTTCTCTCTGGTTATCTGTTGTCTGTCAGTGTCGTAGAATTCAGTCGAGTTTCTAGCACTATTATCGTAAGGTATATCAATACTATTTGAATTTCTGTTCCTTTCAGCAGCTTTTTCCTCTTCCTCTCTAACTAAAGATTCTAACAAGTTTAGACAACGGGGCTTTGGGGGTAAACCAGGATCAGACATCTCAACAATCTATCAGCATCTGCAAACAGAAACACAACCATTATTAAAACAAAACTAAATCTACCTGCACTGTGAAGCAATGCTAAAAACAATCCACTGTGTCTGTCCAAGACGAACCTTCTAGACCCAGTAAGTTTTATAGTCAATTAATAATAAGTGAATTGATGTACCTTAAATTCCTTTATATGTGCAACGGGGTATGTCCTCTTAACCAGTGTTTTTTTCTAACTGTATATGATTAAAACTTCAAATATGCTACTTTTCTTAATTCTTTGTATCATTATTATTAAATGGAAAACATTTTACATGTATATACTTTTCCTTAATTTTAATTTCCCTGTAATTCAATCATGTATCATTTAGTACAATGTATTTAGTTCATCTGTAATATCTTTTATATGCCTGTTATTATACATAAACAATAGGTTTTTTTAATTATAAAACAAATGTGTTTTTCAATACTGGCAGAAAAGTTACTATAAAAAATGTGTGTTCATAAATACTAGAAAACCAGTCCTGTTATAAGAAACATATATGTGTTAATAACAACTGGAAGAACTGTTATTGTCAAAAATGTGTGTTCATAAATACTGGAAGACCAGTCCTGTTATTCTAATGTAAATTGTGTTTATTATAATAACTAATGTGTTCCTATACTGAAAGATGGAATCAATATCCAATTCCTTAGTTAAACCTCCTTTGATATAAAAACCCCAATACTATATGTCCACAATGCAAACACTTTCACTGGTTGTGGTAACATAGTCCATAAATATTTAAACAACTACGACCTTGTGTGTACACAGTTAGTCGTATTTACTGTGCTCTGCCTTAGAAACAGCTCCCTCGATAAATTATTGCTTTATTTGGGGTAATTTTATTACTGGTGTAGACAACACAGGTTTAAAACAATTTTCTTGAAAATGGGATTTTTTTCAATAGGCCAAACTTAAATCCCATTAAACATGTTATACATAAATTAATTACCAGGTAGATACATTGAGCAGTGTGAATTAACAGGCAATAATATACCTTAAGCTAGTGATCCATAAAATTGGCATTAAACATTTCAAAAAATAATTTAAGGTTCAGTTCTTTTCCATAACTTTTTCTAATTTGAGAATTAAAGACTGAAAAGTTGAATAAAACCAACACATTGTTTCTAAAAAATATATTTACACACTGTACTTGAACTGATCGGTCATATCAAGATTTTCTACCTGCTGTGTACTTAGGTTGTTGAATTTGACAATCGAAATTATTTTAAAAAGTATGCTCAGCACTACCACTTAAATGTTGAGCTGTTTTTATTTTGGTTTCCCTCCTTAGACTTGATTAATAACAATACAGGTATATTAAATGTATGAGACTCAAATTAATAGCCACATTTACAATAAAGAGAGTGATTCCTCTTATTTGCAATGTGGCAGAAATAAAACAGAATCCCATGACAGGTTCTAAACTTAAACTCAAGCATACTTAAACAACAGTTTACATGACACGCTAGTAAAGTTAACCTCAAAGAGACATGTTTTGAACCTTAGCCAAAATGTCAATTACAATTCAAAAATGTGTTTACCAGTATGTATTTAATAAAATCAATGGTCAGGGCATTTAAAATGAGTTTGATTGACATTTTACTGAAGAATTGATTACATGTAGTACACAAGCATAAAGAATGCCTTAATAAAACATACATACGCTTCTTGATGGATTGGTGTGGACCATTGACCCTTTCGGTATAATTTACGAAGTGCATTCTACATTACATTTATTTACAAAGACCATACTTGTATGTTTAACCCACAGAGCTACTCAAGTATAGGAAGACAAACTTAAGAGTCAAAGTATAAGCTCTTTACATGTTTAAAATATAAATGAAACTGCATGACCATTGAAACCAAACGCACTGCCTTAACTTAGGAACAAATGAATTAAAAGGTTCTACCAAAAAGTACAGAACATAACTCTCGCTTTGTATCATACATTTCTAGAAAAGCTGTACCTGTGCCATTAATACAGTTTATCAATGGTCAACGGTTTAAAGTTTAACACCAGTTGATGCCATGGTTATTATGTACACAAACCATTAAATATATCTAGATCTATAAATCTCCTAAAAACCACCATTAAACCTGAGTGAGACCAGAACAACAGCTCACAGGCCAATATAATCCGCAGTAAACACTGTGTTCACAGATAACATAGACCGTCAAGGCCGTGACATGTGATACTCTATCTGACTACCACCATTCTAAAACCAGACCTGGCACGTTTTATTCCTAGGTTATGTAGATGTCTATCCAATTAACTTCATAAAACCGCCTGAACTTGTTATAATTGAAACATAACAATAATATATACCTTGTAAAATGAAAATAAACTCCAGTTTACGTGTTTAACGAAGGCACATTGGAATTCAACATTAACTTGCAACGACCATGTATACATAGACTTCCATGTTGTTTACAATGCTCCAAGTGAGCACCGGTTTCGGCTGTTCTATCATTTACCCTCCCAGTAACAGGCATACCATGTGGTTGAATTTAAATGATGTCAACATTTGAAATTACTTATAAAATCAATTTGAAGAAAGCGTTCTTGAATTTATGAAAATAAAGAATGCGATACTTTGTCATGACAATGTCTAATAGGTCTATAATATCTTTGTTTAATACACCTATCGACTCTCGGAACAGCTGTCAAAATAAATCACGCGTACCGCGAGACCACGCGCTGTTATGGCGACGTTTACATTGTTTCAATATGGCCGCCACCATCTGTCAAAATTGGTCAACGAAGCAAAACGTGTTTTGGAAACCGTTGTAAAGTTTAACTGTAAATAGCAGAAATATGGAATGAATCATTTCTCTTTCTAGGTAAATACATCAACTTGTCTAAATGACGTTTGATATTAAGTACAATTCCGTTAATAAGGATTTAATTGAGATGTTAACATTAATTGTTCTCGATTGCGTATATATATATATTTGTATACGTTTATTGTATGCTATTGAAACAACGCAAACAAACGCTTAAATTAGCATCACTAAAGAATCATATTGGTGTGGTCATTTTCAACAAATGTAGTAAATTAAGGACTGACAAAGAAAAAATAAACATTTGTGAACATAGGCATAAAACCAGTGTTTGTAAATACCTCCTTGACTTAGAAGGATTCCTCAGTTAATTAATTTGTGTCATGCTTAATCATATTATTCTTACCAAACATATCTTTTGTAGATATAGCAACATTGTAAAATGGACAGCATGTCTTAATAGCATTTCTATGGAATGTCTATCTAGGGTGAGCTCAAATCAAATGAAAGCCTTTAATTGTTTCTGTGGTAAAACAAAAGACAATCACTTCTCAATATGGGTTTGTTCCATGAACAGAATTTCGAATGACTTAACAAGATGAAAAAGGTCCATCGAATGAAAACGTAACAAATTAGTACAACTTTACCAATTGTAAAGCATTGAATTTTACACATTTACCCCTAATGTATACGGTAATGTTCCACTATCAAAACAACTTTTCATTGCACAACCCCATATTTTCAGCTGATTTCAATGCATTAAGTTAAAATTTTACTTAGATGCATGATCATATCTATTTAGGTCAAACTTGCACATTTGGTTCACTGGTGGTTATAATGTTAAATTCACTGAAAACGAATTGAGTCTGTACTATTCTAACTTCACCCTATTTATGTTCATTTGTATATTTCAGTGTTTGTAATGTTAGACGTCGACATGCCTACTATCGAGGAGAGGGAAAACCTTATGAAATCCCAGGACATCCGCCAGCCTGGTTTTCATCCCCGATCTATCCAAAAACTGGCAAATCGTAGACCCCCGAAAACCATGCTTAATATTGAATGTAACCACTTCTTACGTTCTAAAACTGAAACTTTTGCTCATGGGCATCCAATCATTGAACATAAACTATGGTTGGAGGCTGGAAAGCATGATGCGCCATTTCCACAGAGACCAGATAACAGTTTCAATTCCAATGTGTGGAGGAACTTTCGACGGCAGTTTGGGTTTCATAACCATGCTGATGGGGGTAAAATGTCAGATGTTATAGCCGCTATGTATCCATTGAATATACCAGCTCCGTCTAAAGTCGGCGATCATACATTTGAGAAATACATAAGGGAAACAAGACTGTTCAGCAATGAGAAGTTCAAGACGATGGCTGTGTCCAGAACTAAAGCTGATGTGGATGAATTTAGAAGACTAAGAATACAGAGCCAGAGTAGGAATCCACCAATGGACGAGGAGGGTAAGTACTGCGACTCAGCCTGGTGATTTGCTTAAATAAATCATCTTTGTCCAGTGTAAAAAGATCTAAAGCTATAAATAAGCTGATATAGAGCTACCTTACACTTTTGGTTTGTATAATTATCTATTGCTTATCATTCTTGTTATCTGGTTTGTGCCAAAAAAAAATTATTTGATTGTGACAGAAGTAATTCTGCTTATTAAATCATGCACCAACCAGTACTGAGCAATTAAGGTAAAGTTTCTGGCATAAGGAAAAAAAACAGGGAAATTGGTTGGATTCATACTCACAACTGACAGGCAAGTCACCTATTACAAGTCTGACAAGCTTACCACTGTGCCATGCTGCCCCCGAGTTATTTTATAGGTAGCTTTAATGGCTTTAATATGAATCCATCACTTTAGAATTAACTCAGACACCGTTTGCATTGACTTCTTTTTTTTCTTACTTACAGGTAATATTTTACCCCCTGAGAACTTCAAGAAATATTCTCATCGCTTCATACCTCCACCAGAGCGACCACCAACCCCTCCTCCCCCTCAAAAGACTGACTCCCTCGGTCAGCGCTATGTCCCCAAGTCTCGACCCCATCTCTGGAAACTCTCATACAAACTTAACCACCCAGAGTACGACGCTGTGAAAAAAGAAATACAGAAAAGACGAGAGATTAAGGAGAGGATAAAAGAGCGTGACAGTCTAACACCTGGGCATCAGATTGGCGAGATAACAGCCTCCCCAATCAACCCTACTGCTATCAGATAGATCTATATTGTCAACCGTGTTCATACAGAGCTGCTATATGTATATCTATGGTGCAACACTTAGATAGGATACATCTTTGTGTTAGGATAGTTAGCACACTCGCATCATCCTCGCAACATTACAGCATAACTTTTTAAACACACAACATGTCTAATACAGTTATCTAAGCCTAACATACAACCCTGTAAATGTAGGTGTAATACTTAAGTTTTAAAGATCGACAACTTGAAAATACCTGCGGGTAAAAGGTCAAGGGTACAACGGTTGAATGGATAACTGTCGTAGACTCAAGCTACACGTGTATATATATGAAATAAGACGACAGTTTTCCACACAACCTTAAAATGAATAGGTTTACCATGAGAATATGAGTATAGAGATTTCTTGATGAAAAGAGTTATCATTAATTGAGTGCATTAAGTAGCTATAAACCAAGTGATTCTAAGTATGAGTTTTCTTCAAGATAATTATGTTTGTAAACAGTTGTGTGTTTTTTCGATACTGTTTACAATCAGATAACCTTATATTACAAACACAGTTTATATGGCAGTGCACTTATAAACCTTGTTCCATTTGTATGTCAACGTACAATGTAATTATATAATGCCTTATTCAGTGACCTTTTTACAGTTCGAAGGCATCATGTATGCACTGTACAACAATAGTTTGATATTAAGTTTGTATACAATTGTTATCACTGTTTTTCTCACCAACATACCACTATATGAATGTTGGCAAGGTTATAAACTTAGTGCTTTAATAGAGGTTTGTTTTTGGTAAATCTTTACAAAACAGCATTACTTGTTAAGAATTTCCATGTGTGTTGCACCGCCATGTTATACCTCAAGTTAAACTGCTTTATACCCATGCATGATGCTACACAAAAACTTATATCAAAGCCAAAAAGTAATTAATGAGAATGTCAATGAAGCCAATATATTTCAGCCTATTTTTTTCACTTTCGTGATGTGTATATATGTGCTGTGAGTTTTCATATTTGTAACTTATATATGTGGCAAAGTTGTCATGTTTCATCTATTACTAGACATTAGCCAAAGTCATGTTGTGTGTAATATATATATATATATAAAAAGTGTGATGTTAAAGTACTATGAAGTCATGTTCTATAAACGATATTTTGCAGAAATAAACTGCCAGTGTTGTGTAAAATATCAAATTGTTCAACAATCTGGAGTTTCAGCTAAAATCTTGAATTGAAAAGTAATGCATCTGTCAATATAAGAACTACTTTATAAGCACCTCTTGTGTTGCATCTTGTAACGAAGGTTAAGTAAGGTGGACCTGTAAACTCAGTTATTACTTTTTTCATATCCACCTGTTAAAATAGGTTTATTTGTAAATGTCACAGTAGTGTTTAATCATGTATGTAGTTTGTAGACACGTTTTAAAAACAACAACACAGCACTCTAAATCACATTGGTGATGATTGTTTGCATTGCACTAAAATATTTTTTGTTGGTAACCGTTCACAAGTATTCTGCACTAGAAAAATATAACTCAAGTTCAATTATATAGGTTTCTTTTGGTTTTGTTTATAAACAGCTTAAATCGTTCTGAATTTACAGTATGATCTTTATAATTTGATTTTACTTGAATTCAATTAAAAATGTTACTCTTGTATAAAAACCTATAACATATATTTATGTATCTTTCCTTCTTTTTTGACAACCTTTACTAATTTTATTTTACTAACATGTGCCAAATACAGTTCTGTGATTTGTTATAACAATCTATGTTTTGTAATCAGTTTGATAGTATGATATACATGTTCAATTATGAATATAAAAGAGTATACTATATTTAACTATAACCACATTTTCCTTGCACTTCAGTGACATAATTCAGGCACTGCACAGTTGTTTTTAAACCAGCATAAAGAACATTATACAAGTTACCGCACCTGTTGAACCATTTTAATAAAAGGGCAGTTTCAAATTTAGTCTAATGTGTGAAAAATGTTCATACAATACAAACATCTCATTATTTGATTCATCATTTTAATGCAACCATTCTCTATGTTTCCAATGTGTATGGTATGGGTGCGGCATGTCTCTTTCTACATTGTCAGTAAGATTATGAAGAAACCGATATCGCCTATAATAGAGATGCCTCCGTTGGTTATGGTCATCCAATTTTGATTATAAATGTTCAAATTAGTTTAGATAATTATACAGTAGTGTGTTGACATGTTTATACAGACTCTATGTTTACAAACCATTTTGTTATTGATCACTGTTTTTCAAATAAAGTCATGTTATATCATAAAACTGTGTTGTTCTCATTTAATTATATAGAGGCCGTAATTGTAGGTAAAATAAAGGATGATGTCCATGAAAAACA
>ENA-OREC01002427-OREC01002427.1-marine-metagenome-genome-assembly--contig:-NODE-2427-length-10277-cov-12.098333_pt1 | contig 10277 bp, 4 predicted proteins | sample MGYA00248626_ERZ508543 | MGnify/ENA primary metagenome ERZ508543 (study PRJEB26211, sample SAMN05518279) | marine metagenome | isolation source: Puget Sound, Washington, USA | host: Bankia setacea...
TTGAAATATAGCACTTTCAGTAGTTCAATAAGTTTCTGGTTCTTTTTCCTTCGGTTACAAACACGTGTTACGTATTATTTATATCTACTCTATCTAGTTATTTATACAGTTTCACATTTCCAGTTTACACATGCATTCAGTTCAGTTATGTGTTGAACGGACAGATTGTTATTTGTTCGACATAAATCTTTAAATATAATCAAAAAAAACATTTACAGTCAATATTACGTTCAGAGATAGGTTGTACACCAAGATCAGCTGTTGACAAAGAATTGTTTAAGAGACGTATTGCTCTTCAAACATGCGTGCTTTTAATTAAACCCCTCATTGATCGACCCCGAATTAAACGTTTTGTCATGAAAGAAATACAAAAATATCACGTAAATACGCATTTTTATCATGTTGCTTTTGTTACAATTATGAGCGTTCATGCTTCTCTGATTTAGCCTTTTGTTGTATACTAACGTCATCACATCCCACCCGAACCACACCCAGTTCTACCTTTACGACCACGCCCATTGATTAAATCACATGATTAATGCTTTGATGAGAGACACTTGCTTTATAGACATGTGTTAAACGTAAACTAAAATCCTCTCTGCAGACTTAACATAAACAAATCAGTCGATGTGTATATCTGTAAGGTCTTTAATGCTCTATTAACAAAACAAAAACACATACTTCTAAATATATTTCATCATACGAAGGTCATTGTTATTAATGATCAGCTGTAAGATAGTGTGCATACAATACCTGGCACATGTCACAAAAATATCTAATTTTGTATTGCAAAACTATGATTCAACAGAATGACCACCTGTGCAACCCGAAGTGGTCTGCATATCTAGTTGGTTGTTTACTTAAGGTTGGTTCTAGCTCCTTCAACAGTGGTTTTAATATTAAGTTGGACCGAATTTTGATGTGATTTTCAACTGTATGTTTGCTGAATACGACCATTTAACTTTTCATGTTAAATGCTTGTACATTTGTTCGTCTTATCTCTCAACTGCAATGCAATACTAGAAAGTTCACCTTGATGTAACTACTTACTTTAAACGAGGCGCGAGTTTCCATGCACTTTACGTGAGTCATTCATCAGTCAATTATTGTTTCCAGTGGATTCAAGGCGGCAAAACATAAATAAACAATAGAAAGCTAAGAGTGAGAAGCGAAACTACCGTGTGTGCATTTAGGTTAAAATAACGAAAATTGTTTTCATTCAATTGATATGTCGGTTAGCTTCAACTGAAAGCATAACTGAGCTAAAGATATTCAATACACCCGGTAGATACAGGGTGTTCGTGTTTAGCAAATGATTTTCTCTAGCGATAAGTAACACTTCGTCACCTACAGAGGCAAAACTCCAATAGTTTACATTTCCGGTTTATTGCTTATAACCAGGGCGATTCTGCGACGTAACTTCCAAACATAAACAAAAACGTCTCTATAGATATGTTATTGTGTTGTTTCCGATAGTTGTGTTTTGGTTATCAGGAATCTCCATGTTTTGTTGCATGTTGTTATTGCTATTGGATCGAACTCTTGTTTATTTCCGTTGCTGTGTTGATATCGTAGATCAATATTTGAATGTTTCAATTGATTAAATAAGAGGTCGGGTTTGTAATAATTATATTATTGCTACTGTTAATAACCTTGCAGACAAATGGAACTTATATCAACACCTGCTTCAAATGACAAACAATAATAATAACAACACCAAATAAAACAGCAGCAACATCAACAACAGCAGCAACAATAACATCAACATACTATATAACGTTCAGCTAGTTTTCAGTTTTAGGATTTCGATGTTTTCATTGTTTATCTTATACGTAACTCACGAATAACCAAAACATTGTTTGCGACACCAGTTCAAACATCTACCTCCGTTAAAAGCACGAATGAACCTACTTTGAATGCCCTTGTTATTGCTTGTTACATGGACATAGTTACATCATTACAAATAGTCCAATAAAACACACGGGCGCTTATAACTGATACAACTAGCTGGTAACGCTGGTTTGCGGTTGTTGTCCTCTATTGGTTTAACCCTTCGTCCAGGATTTGAAGATACTAGGACAAATCTCCAACAATTGACAAATAGTATTAGAAGTTAGATAACTAAGTAGACACATATGGTTGTTGTCTTGAAGTTGTAATGAGCTCTTTCATAGAGGTGGGTTTCATGTCGTGCTAGTGTTCGATTCTCGTCTGCTTCCATGACATCTGAACCCGTTTGAATTGTGATTTACGTTTTGAGAACATAATTGGTTAGTACTGTCTAGTTTGAATGATTGTGTGCAGTCTTTCAGGGTGTTCGTAAGTAGTACTGGTTGGTGCGTGCCAGGGAATGATATGTTTGTTTTCTAGTCACATGGAAAATACCAGTAACGGTCAACCCAATCTGTGCCAGCCGTTTGCTTCTGCCATACTGTCCCAGTCCCTTGTACTTTTTCTGTCAGCATCTCTGCCTCTTGGTGTCAGAGTGTGCACAATTTGTGACGACTGATTCTTGGCTGTCTACTAGGTCAAATGCAAACATGGGTTTTAGTTCTTTGATGTACACACGCAGTTACTGTGCAGTAAGCTTTTCAAAATTGGTGAAGCAGACTATTCATGGATTATAAATTGCAGTCCAATAACTAATGCAAATAACACCAATGGTACACACAAGGGAATACGAATTAGATTAAACATATCCATTCGATCGTTTACAACAATACGAACGTGTTTCGTAATACATATCGGATATTATCACAGGCAATAATTATGCAACCTGTGGTTAGTAATATTGATATTTGAACATGTAGATGGTTGTGTTCTTGGTGTTACACAACAAGTTATCAATAACACCCGTAACTTAGGTGACAATTCCGGTTATAGTGTCTCTTATCAACCGCGCTATGAATGTTTTATGAATACAGTCATTATGGCATGGTCATCCTTATAAACATGTATGTGGAAGTTACATTACATTCAGATGTTTCCATTAAAGCGTTAAAAGGTGTGTTCTTGCCACGTTCAGGGCCATGTGTCGCGAGGATGTTACTTTTCGATTTGATCGCTTGGCAAACTGTTTCTTTAGTTAACAAGTTCGGACTGTTGAAATACGAACAGCTGGTCGAGTAAATGCAGTAACCACACTGATAGTCACGGCCTCAAAGTATGATTCGTTTTACAGTTAAAGAATCCCCCTAGAACGTGACGAAATCACCCTTAAGCCTTTAGCCCTTGATACTCAAATCCACCCCCACTCAGAAGCCGCCTCTGTTTATCCAAAACCTGTCATGATTTATCATATGTCCATTTACTAACCCTCCACATTGACACACGTTTTTAGTTTGGTCGTTTATACGTCTTATAATAACAGTAACCTGTTCACCTATGTTAATTTTATAGTGTTGGTCATTTTCAGGTCGTGACTGAAATAGCTACGTCAACCTCTATATTACGTTTTATTTCGTAACCAGACACGCCCCCTCCTGCCCGCATGTACCATACTCTCAAACATACTACTCACACAAATATGACGTACTTCTAGAATATTCGCAAAAAAAACCCATCGTAAACCAAGAAACGACAACAAAAACATAATTATCTAAAATAACTCCCCGTCTGCTCCCAAGGTTAATATGGCTTTTGACCCGGTCTGTTTTTCACCACGTGTTTATCGCTTCAAGCTAAAGATCAAACTATAGCCGGACAGTTGAGATGTTATTTTACTGCTCTGAAGTCTCATAAATCATAGTTTTTTTGGCTGGTCTGTATCAAAAGTTATGTGTTTGTGGTGTTTTTCTGCGGTGTTTTTATAGTTTATTTTTATCTGTTAAAGTGCTTTACGCATATTTGTTTTGTTTTCATTTTTTTAAGTAGGTATGCTAGTTATCTGGTAGCGTGTTTGCCCTTTTCATATTTTCTCAACGGCGTTAGTACTTTGTTAGCTCGGTCTTATATTTATATTTACTGATACACCTTTGTGGCTGTTTCAATCGGACTAATTGGAGATTGATAGAATGAACACAATACAATCGAAAAGCGTTACATAGCATACATGTACCCGATTAATTGAACAAAAAAGTGAATTAGATGAACATATCACATGGTATCTATGGGGTCGATATTGAACGTTATTGCATGGGAACAACCGGGAAAATCACGATCCACGTATGATGAGTTATCGCATGAGGAAACGGACGAGTTTATTTTATTAAATCACGAATCACGTTCAAGGAAACAAATATCACAAGTAACGGGTACTTCTAAATTTGATTTGATAACAAGTTCCGTCCAACAACCTTCTATTTTTAATCTAGCTCATGTATGCTGCCATAAGCAATATAATTAATGGGAATAGATAGCAATCAACCTCTTTCACCTATAAGCATGTTAATTACTTATGAACATATCTGTTTTAGGATGTTTCTTTCTATTTTGGTCTAAGGTAATCAAGAGTATCGCGTCAATAAAATGAAAAGAGTAGACATATCTACCATTATAGAATATATAGATAAAGTAAAAGTTATTTAAGACTTTGATGTCGTAAGCAAATCTAGAGAGAAACCTGTAAACAAGATAATGAGTCTATGATTGGTTTATTTGTTAATAACACATTAATAGGAAAATAAAACGGCGGCCTCGGGTTCATATGATACTGAACTAATTCTATAATAACTAGACTTTACTTAGAACGTTTATTACCTTGAACATTTGATGACGTTATAATAGCACTTCAAACTAACTTTACAGTAGTTAACGGTTACTTAGGTCGTTTTACGTGTAATACCAAACATATATACCTATTATCCGTGAGTTTATTATAAATCAATATACAATGGGCGGGCTGACGCAACCTTTTAAACTTTCGTTCAACCCGTGTTTACTCGCTTTTTATTTGGACTGATGAAGCGAAACAGGATGGCATTACGATATAGCTATTGTCTAGTGGTGTTTTGTTTCACTTTACTTTCCTGAATGTCTACCATTAAATGTTTGGTATTTATAATATAGCCATTGTACGTGTAATACATTGACATATTCCATGCATAGATTATCATTTGTTCTATCTTTGATTTTTTCCTCTCTTCTTGTACATAATAAATATACATATAATATTACGTAAGAATAAGTTTTCTGGGAGCAAATGTGACCTGTCCTTTCTGGATTCTGCATTGGTTAAGTGTATTCCAACGATAACCTACATGTGTGTTCGCTGTTAATACTGCTCTGAGGTCAAACGTTTACCAAAATCGAATTTGTCATTTTTAAGCATAGAATTTGAGATCATTGCACAATTCCTCAACACCAACATCGTGTACTGGATAAACGGTACACGAGAACGTTCGCTATAGATCTAGTTCACACTATACGATATGTTTACGAACAACAATCGTGATGAAATGAAACTGTTTACGAGTACGATTATGAGTTTAGCACGTATACTTTTTACATGGATAGCGAGTACACATAACATAGATTACATGAAGACAAGCTGGAGATAAAACTTGTATTTATAATGTTAAGAGGAAGATGATGTTAGCAGTGTTTAATAGTTGTTTATAGATAACATTTCTATTTATATTTTGTCTTCTTTTATTTCCAGACACTGTACGTGGGAACCTGAAGAGAACATTCTAGATGCTAGCCTTATATTCCAGTTTGAAGAAGAGTAAGTACCAGTTTCCGTACCAGTTTCCGTCACTTATCGGCTCTTTCCGTAAACATGATTTTAACATATTTTCGGAGACACCCTTTGACTGAGTTGCAATGCATTCAGTAAAGCCCGTATTGTTGATGTTTTAGAAAGATCATCTGTACGACAAGATCAGAATGACTTTTAGAACACGTATACATGGATTATTTATTGTAAACAATCTAACAAATTCCAAAGTTACGTTCAGTATGTGCTGGGTTCTCTGAACATGTGTTTTTAGGGTAGTTATAAGGGACAATAAGGGCTATACTATAGATACGTCGTTTACCAATCTGTTTGCAACGTAAAAGTGCATTACATTATTACTCCAGATCTTATACCCGGAATAGTCTCTTATTTCTAACAGACATGGTCTGTCAACAAACCCACCATTCATCGTTAACATAGTTTTCTCCCGAAACTCGTGATCTCCCTACTTCCCCTTTAAAACACCTGACCTATGCAGTTAAAGGAGATAAGTTTAACAGTTCCTCTATAAATTCCCCTCTTCTGTAAGTGCCACGCATTTGCATTGTCATTAAACGACATAGGTGGTGAAAATTAGTTCCTTGATCGATTCTTTTCTGTAATTCGTATACAAAGATATAAACAGTAATACTAGAGGATGCGATTATGTTGAATAAAAAGCTTGAACAATTCTTCCTGGTTTGGGGATTTTCGAGTATTTGACTTACGAACCTAGGGAGTATGTAATTTACTATTGGTTCGCACTGCCAAGCTTGCAACTTACAATGCCATTACTTCCTTGTGCTTTGCCCAGTATTTCTTTATGCGGGTTTGAATACGTTTTAATATGTTATAAAGTTGATACCCATTCCAGTCTATGTGTGCACACAATAATGTTCCCCTTTCTGTATGGAGATCATGTACTTGTGGTTCGGGTAATATTTCGATAGGTGATGATAAAATGATGTACATTATGACACAAGAATGCGGTTGAAATATACATTTGTTGAATGTTGATACATGAAATGTAGTTCTAACCGACAGCGTACCACATACTGTTAACTATTATCTGAACTATTTAACGATAGTAACGGTGTCCTTTCAAATCATGCACTTCTTCTTCAATGTAAAGACGGTTTGAACTTATCCATTATGCTCTCTGTGGTCATCATTGAAAGAAAAGGTTCAATAAAAATAAGAAACTTGAAACGTGTCCATGCACGCAAGCCAAACCAAACACATGCATATACAATGTACGTTTGAACGATTTTATGTCATCTTAGTATTCGAGCCAATGATTTCTACGAAACTGAATATCCGTACATTTAGCTTAAACAACAGATCGCGTGTATGTATATCGGTATTGTACTACATTTACTTATGAGAAATTCATTTGAATTCATTTTTCATGTTGAATTGAGCTGCTTGATACGAACTCTGGCCTGTAATCATTATAATATTGTGTTTATATTTTAACTGCAAGGTGTTCTGATTTATGGCTCTATGACTGACATTGTTAAGTATTGAGGATTTATAGTAGAAGGTACATTAGGCGAGGTTTCGGATTTCAAGAGATCATTTTGTAAATTGTTTATGTTATAACAAATTGACATTGACACTCGCATGTGTATGTATTGTATTGAATAGAATGAAAAAAGAAAGGAACGTAAATAAATGATAAAGAAAACTCCTTCAAATGCAAGCGTCCTACTTGTATTTGTTTAATTCATTTCATGGAAACAAGTGCTCCAAGGTTAACAAGAAATAGTAAAAAGAGTAGCTCATATATGTAGAACGATTTCACGACTCTGTATAAATAACGCATGACAATACATGACATTATCCAATCCTTGACACTATCAGGTTACCATTAGAAACACATCGGATGTCTGCGAATTATTAGGCTTTCTCATGTTTGCATAACGGCATGCATTACAACCATTAGGTGAATACAGAAAAAGGTCTAGCATATATACAATTACATGTGCTTGTGAAGTTAAGTGCGGGATTGTTTCACATGAAAAACGCGTGTCCTTGTTTCTATATATATATATATATATACATACCGACGGATTGGATTTTTGCAGCAATGGTTTACTCGCAAATTGGGAATGTATATAGAAGCGTGAAGTATGGGATTTTCTGGAAATATTAGAAAATTAGAAACAAGTCTTAATAGTTGAAGCGTTACATTCTTCGACAATATAAAAAATGCACCTTTCTATACAGGGAGTGGAATATGAATGTTTTTTTCTTCATACACGTAAAACGAAATTACTACTATTTGTAAGCAGAGATTAATGTTTAAGAATTCTCCAGAGAAAACGAATGAAACACCTGTTTAATGCCACGTCTGCTGCTGATGTTGGTTTTTACTAGGTTATACGGTGCGTCAAGCTCATGTTAAACTTGTTAAACACGGTTTCAATTTAATTTCTCTCCTTCTTAACTTCCTGTATTTTTTCACATCTGTGCATATGACGTCACCACTGCCTCTTAAACACCATCAAACACAATAACGCATTATTTGCATATGTTGCTTTGTTTTTGTTACACGCTTCATGTTATCTACGCATTGCAATCATGGTTTCTTCTTTTGTATCTGACGTTTTTTGTTTCTTTAATTTGTCGTCTGCTTTCATCAAACGCGCGGGTTTTACGACATTGTGACGTAAGACCTGCCACAATGAGATCTACATTGCATATATAATTATTTAAAATAAGGTCGTAGATAAGAGAAGGAATTTTAAGTGTGGTATGACTTTAGCATGTATTTAAATCCGCTGTTGTGAATGAGCGATATGAGATGCGAAACTACCTTCCTTTTGTATTTATTTATCTTACGTGAATGAAACAAAGTCCATTATCTACATGGGCGAACGTTTCAACTCACCTACTTTCAGTTAACCACAGCCATTGTGTTAACTGTTACATATTATACATATTTGAGAAGAATGGTATCGTATGCATACACTAAGCTCGTGTTGTATTATACTATCAGAGTAATTAGTGGTGGTTAGTATTTGTCTTGTCACAAGTTTACGACAATGGAACAATGGTCAAGGTGAATTAGTTGAACACAACGCACAAATAAGATCACGTCGGACCAATGCGTGTATATAGTTTGCTGTTAAAATCGATTGATTTACGGTTTGTAAAAACTATGCTGCGGGAAAATAGAAGAACAAATTTTGATATAGTCAAATTATAACTAGACTAACTTCAGTTTTCGGACTTTAAAAGGTTATTGTGACGAGACTGTAATAAGTACTTCTTGTTTCTCTTTTTTTATTTGGCATTTGAAGGTTTCCCGTACTTGTAACATGTGTACACCAAGCCTAATGGATGCTAACACACTCCAACACTAACTTAAGTAACATAGACAAAAACAACAACTTCACTCGCTTTTAACTTACCGAGATAAACAACAAAAACAAATAATGATGAAAACGTTGTGTTTCGAAGGCAGGGCGAAATTTGGTCAAGGTTTTAATAACTTAAAAACGTATTTTCTATAGAAATCTGCAAGGCCACTTTCATAACCCATGTATACAGTTATATCTCGTAGTTTCCATGTAATCCCACTAGCTCCTCGTTTAGATTAAATTAAATGATACTTCGTTTATTAAAAACAGCTTAAATAAAGTGTCGTTTCTACATCGTTGAACCTTTTGTTAATTGCCTATTTTCGTACACGTACTGAATTAAGTCTTTCAACGCGAATTTGCAAATTGGGAGAGGTTCCTGGGAAATTGTACACGTTTACAACTATTAATAAGTGTAAATTATACAAATATTGTCGAAAGAAAAAAAATCAAAACCGCATCGACAATATGACATTAAAAATGAAAGCACACATGTTTACATCCTGTACAACAAATTGATGGACCGATACACATGTAACATAAATGAAAATGAAAATCATCGTAAATTATCCTCAATTTAGGTAGGTTTTACCGATGTATGTTGAAGCGTGTAGAATGCAGCAAATTGATAGCCTTTGACAGTTTTATCGCGATTTTATTTCGGATTTAATGCATCACGTAGAGTTTTGTCATTTTACATTGCAGCTACATGTATGATTACAGTTGTCAGATTCGTGATACATGTATGCAATCCAGGGTAACATGTGCAGATAGTTTGCGAAATGTACACTTGTGGTGCAATACATTGCGTGGATTAGAGAAAAACCGCGGAGAAATAAACGTTAATTTATATAAGCCGAGATTAAATATTTGTATGAGTTTTTTGTTCGACTATAATGATCTAATGATGGAAAGTTCATACCACATAGTTAATGTCGCCTCCCACTCATAGGTCGTTACTTGGTAATATTTGGGATCTCGTAAAATCCCAGGTTTTGCTTCCAGACACCCGGGTTAGTCACGTGGGCTTAATAATCACGTGCAAAGCGATCAAGGGCGGGAGATAGAGTTAGTCACGAATAACTCTTAGTCAGGGGAAACCGTTCAATATATCGAGACAATATTGGGAAACGGGCACATTGGATTCTTAGTCACGCCATTCACACGCTTTAGGATCACCCGTCTTTTTAACTGTTCGACACTCCTCGTCAATTTCCGCCTTACATTTGATTTTCAGTCATCTTTCCCCCCCCCCC
>ENA-OREC01002428-OREC01002428.1-marine-metagenome-genome-assembly--contig:-NODE-2428-length-10277-cov-11.529706_pt1 | contig 10277 bp, 6 predicted proteins | sample MGYA00248626_ERZ508543 | MGnify/ENA primary metagenome ERZ508543 (study PRJEB26211, sample SAMN05518279) | marine metagenome | isolation source: Puget Sound, Washington, USA | host: Bankia setacea...
TTAACCCAAAATAATTGATAACGGTGACGACTCTATTACTCTAGTTCCGGTTTTCATGAGTCAATATACACATTTAAGTGAAAATAGGTGTCAAATGTTATGTAAGGCATGTTGATGGTGAGTTTTTGTCAGACCAATATCTTTAGCACCATCCGGGCGACCAGTAACCACCATAGCGTTCTGGGTTGGACCTTGGATCTGGTATTTTAGCTTTAGGTGGAACCAGAGATTTGCGATACACATCCAACTTACGTTTTAACTTATCAACTATCTCCGGGTACTCCTTTGACAAATCAGTATGCTCTGTTGGATCGTCTTTTAAATTATATAGTCCTTCGCCTTTGAACAAACCTTTGTCTTCAATATAATCACGGTTCACCAGATTTTCATAGAACTCGTTTTCATCATCTCCACTGACATCTGTTTCATACACTTGATCAGGTTTATACCAATCCCGGAACGGTCCAGGATAGCCTTGTATCAACTTATAATCACCAACTCTGATTGCAGCATGTCCCTGCTGGGCGAAAAAAGCATTATCGAGATTATAAACAAGTTCATTACGGTTTGATTGTCCACCCTTTCTGATGGCATCCCACTGATTCACGCCGTCAATGGTTTGGTCCAATGCATCTACACTTCCACCAGCAGCAGCAATGAGAGTAGGGTACCAGTCCACCGCATGTATAAGGCCATCGTAGGTATGTCCCGATTGGTCTAAACCATTCCCGAAGACAAATGACGAAGCCCTTGTACCACCTTCGAAGACTGTTGATTTGGCGCCCCGTAGAGGAAAGTTATTACCAGATGTAGTAGGAATTCCCCCATTGTCTGCTGTGAAGATTATCAGAGTATCGTTCATTAGACCAGTGGCTTTCAAGGCATTGATCACTTTACCAATCGCTTCGTCTAGGGCGGTAACCATTCCACAGTAAGCTTTTCGCTGTGGATTTTGGATATGTGGATAAAGATTTTTGAATCTGTCCGGGACTTGGATTGGACTGTGCACTGACTGGAATGGTAGATATAGAAACAGTGGCTTGCTCTTATCATGGTCCTGGATAATCTGCGAAGCCCTGTCGCCATAGATGTAAGGTGAATAGATTGTGTTGTTTATTTGCTCTGTATTAAAGCGAAAATCGGTATATTTTTGAACGACCTTCGTATAGTAGTCCTCTGCTCCATTATAGTAACCTAGGAACGAATCGAAACCTCTAAATGTTGGTGTGCAGTTCCAGTTACACATACCAAGATGCCATTTTCCAACCATGTGTGTAGAGTAACCAAGATCTTTGAGTTTCTGTGGTAGAAATGTTAAATGAAGTGGTGAACACTCTGGGACCGACGGCATGATCACTCCACGTTGCAGTCCGACCTTGAACGGATAGACTCCGGTCATAAAGGCGTTCCGGGACGGTGTACACACAGGCTGGACATACGAACTATTTAGTATCACACCAGTTTTGGCCAGTTTGTCGATATTTGGTGTAATCATGTCGCTGTTATGAAAACCGACGTCATTCCAACCTAAGTCGTCTGCAACTATAAACACGATGTTACGTCCATATGCAACTGAAAGAAAACTTGACAAAAGCACAGTGAATATCCCACACTGCCGAATACAGTTGTGAACCCCCATTTTGTTTGTTATGTTATCCAATCATGTAAATTCACTCTAGTATTAAAGCCGAATGTGTCGAATGTCCACTGTGTTTAAAACGCTTATGTTTGTAGTTTGCGTATTTATGGATATGATGCTTACGAGTTTATAATACACAAACGAAACTTGACTGTCATGTGATGTGTCATGTGATGTGTGTGCGTGTTTAAACTATAGAGCGTTACCAAAGAGTGCCTGATTACCAGTACAATGTCACGGTCAAACTAACATGTAAACTAGAGTTATAAACTAGAGTTATAAACTAGTGTAGAACAAACGTGCGATAAGAACCCAACGTAAAACGTATACGATATTGTGCTAGATTTTAACGCGTGCACTGATGTGAAACTACAGGCTATTTTACAAAGTACTTCACACATGTAATTGGTCTCTACCCGTTTAGTGTATACCATGAAGTTTTAGCATACATTGTTGAATTAAGTTTCCTTCAAGGGGCACTATCTACCCACCATTTATTTCAATAATAGAATGGTATCCTAAAACGATTTGACGCAGTACACGGCCGGTATGACATATTAAGCCCAGACAATGTTCTCCAAACAGGTAGTACGCATGTTTGTGTCGTTTCCTTAAACAGTATCATGTTCAGCATTGTAACTTAAAGGTACTCCCATCTTCAATATTATTTTAAAAGATAGACACGAGTATTCACAATGGAGTATATCGACGTATATTTGCTCATTATTATAAACACCTCAAAATGTCTAGATATCAGGAGATAATGGCAGCTGGAAAATATAAATCTCTCGGATTTAATAAAAAGTATGGACTTTTTAATCAACAGCGTCACAAAAATACACTTTAACCATCCTTTCTGATTCAAGTAAAATGACGTGTTTTTTTGCTAGTATTGTTTAATTAGACATACTTATATCGGTTATATGTCTCTATCACCTGACGTTTTCTACCTTTAATGTACTGATGTGCTCGTGTGAGAGACTGACCTTTAACGACGGTACTAGGAGTGTGTATCGTTGTATCTTGTAGGGTGCCATACATGTTAGTTTACTCACCCTTGGTATGCATAACATTATACTCTTATAAACTCCTTTAGCAACCGTTTTGGTAATGTAATTGGAAATGAACGACTGATCATTTCATTATGCTGATTTGGATGACTCGAACTATTCAGGTATAGTAACGATTAAATAAACGTTCTACACTATAACTGCAGGTGGATAACTCTTACATGAACGGGTACTGATAAATACCATTCGGTTGTCCCCCTTTCCAGAGTTTATCGGAATAAAATCAGAACACCGCCAATAAGCTTCGATGTCGTCCTCATAGTCGTCTATAACAACAAGAACACAACAACAACAACAGCAACAGCAACAACTACAACAATAATAATAAAACACACACGTACACAAGCACGTATATTCACAATTGCCTCCCTGGAATTAAACAGCAGTACGTAACTAAGACGTGTTAAAGTAAGAGCAATGAAGTTAGAGACAATAACAATCTTCTCTCTAAAACAACGAGACACGTTCTTTTGACATCAGCCTGGTCAATGAACGAATCAAAGACATGGGACTAATGGGTTAGACTTAAAGAACTATATTGGTCTGGTTTCCGGTGATCAACTTTATTTTGGGGTTTTGGTGACTGGTACTTTAACGAGTTCTGACAACATTGGTCAACTAATGTGCATTAATAAAACAAACAACACTCATGGAATCAGCGGACAATGTCCTGAGAAACAAACAACAGCAACTATTTACCATTGACATTAGTTGTTGTGTTTTTTATATTGACTAACCTTAGCTGTTATCGTTTCTTACGCTGACGTATACGGTGAAGCAATGAGCGTATGACACAGTGGACGCAATGACACAATGAGCGCAATGACACAATGAACGCAATGACACAATGGACGCAATGACACAATGGACGCAATGACACAATGGACGCAATGACACAATAAACGCAATGACACACTGGACGCAATGACACAATGGACACAATGACACACTGGACGCAATGACACACTGGACGCAATGACACAAGGGACGCAAGGACACACTGGACGCAATGGCACAATGGACACAATGACACACTGCACGCAATGACACACTGGACGCAATGACACAATGAACGCAATGACACAATGGACGCGAGGACACACTACACGCAATGACACAATGGACGCAATGACACACTGCACGCAATGACACACTGGACGCAATGACACAATGCCACACTGCACGCAATGACACAATGGACGCAATGGCACACTGGACGCAATGACACAATGAACGCAAGGACACACTGGACGCAATGACACACTGGACGCAATGACACACTGGACACAATGACACACTGGACGCAATGACACAATGGACGCAATGACACACTGGACGCAATGACACACTGCACGCAATGACACACTGGACGTAATAACACATTGGACGCAATGACACAATGAACGCAAGGACACACAGCACGCAATGACACAATGGACGCAATGACACACTGGACGCAATGACACACTGGACGCAATGACACACTGGACGCAATGACACAATGGACGCAATGACACGCTGCACGCAATGACACACTGGACGCAATGACACAAGGGACGCAAGGACACAATGGACGCAATGACACAATGGACGCAATGAACGCAATGACACAATGAACGCAAGTAAAGTGTGCTTATCGTGTGTTTGTTTTGGACGGTACCACAGTTTCCAAAACTACACATAGTTCATGGCACTTTAAATGTACAAAATAACATCGACATAATATAGAACTCAAATAACACTGAAATGAGCTGCATAGAAACAAAACAAACGTTAATAAGTCTTTACATCGGATTGTTCTTAATGTTGAGTGTACAACTTTTGTCGTTAGTTATATCTTTCAGTTTTATCAGTAACACATGTTCGAAACGGTTATCATTCGATCAAATAAACGTTGAAGTTATAGTCCATTGCACCATCTGCTGAGGCTCTCAAGCTGTTGTGTGTATTCATCTTACATTATACACTGGAATCTAGGTTTTACATGTAAGATCTATTGGATATAGACTGGTGAATTAATGGGGTTTACTTCAGATTTTCAATTAATATAGAAAGTGAGCATATTTCTAATTTAATTTGGATCACTGATAATTAGAAACAATATCTACTTACACCTACGAGGGAAACCGGTGAATCCATACTTTTATTCAAACATGGACTACTTTGCGCCGTGTGTTTAACCAGTTTAAAATAATGGACGTTTGGCTTTCGTTATACGTTTAGAATATGACTTGTAAAATTGACATACCTATTGATTTAAATAAATGTTCAAATATTTATATTGTGCAGCAATCCAATTACGATATCCTACAGAGTTAAACACATGCTGGTATTTGTTTCTAGTTTCGAATGTTGCCTTGATTGCACCGGTGGAAATTGATATTTGCTTTTTCTTCTGCTTTCTTGCGTTGTGGACAGCTGTCTCCCACTCGATAGTACGTCTAGAATTACAATTGTGCTAGTGAACCATCATAGTTAAAGGTGTTAAATAAGTTAATAAATGATGAGTGTAAGAGAATGTACACGTGATGGAATAAACCCTAGATGAATGAATGAATGTATGGTGGACTGGAGTATTGATTCAAACTAAAGTGACAATTATTGACGTTCAATTTAAGATCAATTCTTTAAGAGGAAATCATACATGCCATCTTGACTCTTACTTAAGTGAAAGTTTCTGACTTAAGTTTTGTATTAATAGTTGGAGACAGTGTCATGTCGATTCTTACGTGAATTTTACCGACTCAAGTTTGTGACTGGTGGTTGTAGAAAGTGTCTTGAGTGAAAGTTATTGACTTAAGTTTGGAATGCTAATTGTAATTAATTAAATAAAAGGTCTTGAAGTTTCTGATTTAAGCGAACTTATTATCTAAATGTTTGGATTTTGATAAATTTGAGTACGGACCATATATATATTCTTCGATTAGTGAACATTATCGAGAGCTGGATTAAGCATTGCCTAGGTTTGAGAATTCCACGTGTGCATTATCATTTCAGTAATACTAACTGTCTACTAAGTTTCACAACAGGCACGTTTTAATGAGACAGTTTTATACATGCGTATATGTAATGGACTTGAACACCGAGTATTATATGTTGAAATCTTAATATTAAACGTACTGAATGAGTAAATATGACATAGGAATACACATCTTTAACGAGGAGCTGGTATGGAATACACGTAGATACATACCGATACGTACACATGTATTTACGGTTTTTATTGTTTCATTGTTAACCTCGGTGCAAAGTGTCGTATACAATTCTAGACAAATGATTAAACACTCGGTTTGAGAGTTATACTGATATAATTATGAACATCAGATGAAATAGAACCAACAAACACTATTAGTTCGGACTTTGAAACATGTGTTGCAATCAGTTTTCTTCATGTTTAAAAAGATAACAAAGATAGCAAATGTACATGACGTTTGCTATTTCTGGATACTGACTAACTTCGACCAATGACTTGTGTTTAGCGAGTCAATAAACAATACAAGAACTATAGGATAATATCTATACTATGTGTAGTTTTGTCTAGTCTGAAATCAGTTACACCCTAAGCTTCCTCATGAGCTCTATGGAAATTAAAAAAAAGATTGCGAACAGATGTGCTTAATATAAATAAACTGCAATTGTATAGGTATCAATTACTCAAATAAATAGTTCTTCTATTTTAAATGATGATAGATCATGTATGCGGCCGAAACTCGATCCGATCAAATAGCTATACGCGTGACGGTTTATATTTTGCTTCTTCTGTGTTAAAGAACAATAGGAATCAGGAGATAATGGCAACTCTATCGGAAATAATAAGCCAGCTAGCAGACCGTGCTCGGGGTTAAATATGCTAAAATAAGGAGTTAATAACACTGTATGAAAAAACACTATCGTAACGACTATATTTAGTTAAAAGGCAGATATTTGGTTCCATTGACTGAATTTAAGGATACACTTTGAAAATTCCACGTGATAATTGTGCACGCGTGTTCGATTTAAAGCACGTGGTTGTTTTTCGAAAGAAGGGAAAGCACGGATCCAGCGTGTAAGTTGAGCGATTCCCACGTGCTTAACAAAAGGACGTGCGTCGTATTGGATTCGTTGGGTGTCAAATTAAAAACCATTCGGAAATTAATTTAGTATTGGAGTAAACAAAGGTTATATAAAGGTGAAACTAATAGTTTAGGAGGAAATAGTTCGATACTCTCGCTGTTAAAAATTACATGATTCTTCAAAGTGTCAAGTTCACATTGAATGTATTAGTGTTGAAGTGGTTAGTGAAATAAATTAAATCAGAATATTGTGTGTAAGTGTTTTATTCAGTTGTTATTTTGTTGTTTGATTTGATTCCTAACCGTGGATTACCTAAAACCAGACGTGGCCTATACAAAGCAAGTAACCCTGAGTGATTTAGGGGACACGATGGGGGCCAAAGAAGACCCTCCGGACCCTTTTGATGACATCTCAGAGATACAACATGAGTCTCAGGTAAAACATTATATATTTAGAGAGCCATTTTTGTATCATGTTATCATTTATCATGATAGAGCATTGTGAATAAAGAGTCATGTTTGGTCTTTATTTTCAGTTTTGTCATGTGTGTCATTCAAGTCAGATTAGTCTTTTTTTTGTTTATCTTATTCATTTTTTTTTTATCTTTGGTCATTTTTAGTCATTTTTGTCATTTTTTTTAAATCATCATTTTTTACATTTGGATGTATATATTAAAGCGAAATAAAAAAAAATGTATTTCTTAATCGTCCAAAAACAAAACTCTCCCGAAAGAAAGTGAACGACATAACTCATTACTTACTTACTTACTTACTGTCATTGGCAGGGCATCAGACATAGCTCATTAGTAGTAGTATATAATTATTATACAAATGCACACACATTGCTCGTAAAACGATAGTTCACTGTATATATGTATTCGTTTGTGGATTATTTCTTGTTAATATAGAAATCATGTTATACATTTGAACTATTAAATATGAAGCCTTAACTAAGTTATTATCATAGCCTCTCTAAAACGGTCTTGTTATCCTTGTTCATGTAAACAAGGTCGAGCTTATCTCCCCCCAGATGCTATCTCTCATCGAACCTCTTACACGTTTGTACATGTAAGGAATAAGCCCCTTAAAATGAACAGTAGCTAAAATACATTGACAACATCACTAAGGCTTGAAGTTTCACGTGTAAGCTACGTCAATTAATTAGCAATTATAAATTTGTTGCTTCCTTAAAAAATCGCATATGATTGTTAACTTTATTAGCTTTGTTGCATATGCCATTATAGCCTTGGTGTCACAGGGATGTAAACTTAATTGGGTTTCTTTAGCCGTGTTCTTACATATTAGCTACCTCTTATTATAGATGTTTCACGATAAAGGTAATGTTTAGTTTGCACTTGATGAACCTTATGAACATAACTTCCCATTTAATTTGTATAACCATTTACCTACACATATGCTAGCTCACACCAGTCTTTCAGTCGGCCATAACGTGTCTATGAATATTTGGCCTATCTAGGTTTTACTGAACACAAGTAGGAAAGTTGAATGAATAATCTTCACCAGTATACAACAAACACTGAACGGAAACATTAGAAAGGCGTCCATAATTGCCTATAACCCCGTCAAACTAGCTCCATTTTCAGTCCATCCACACCAGTTGACACAATGGATAAATAGTAAATGTATATCTGTAACTTGAATTCGATGGCGGATATTTGAGAAGCAGAATAATGAGTTTATCTCCAGTGTTTTCGTTTCTTCACACCTGTTAGTGTAGTTGCTTATTTGAAACGTGTTTGTGTTTGTTTGCTGTAAGGACTAGACTTCATGACAGAGCAGAACACTAGTAGGTCCAATCTAGTGTTACATAATAGTTAATGGTGGAGGCAGTGTTCATACGTTCTTAAAAAACAGCAATTGAATATACAAAAGTCAGGTAAACTATTATTATATAAGGCTTAGAGAATACCTAGCTATGTCTAGAAATTAGAAGAAAGTTGAATCGAAAGTACACAAATGTTGCTGATTTGATCAAAGCAGAAGCCCTTTTAAAACAAAAGTAGAAAACAAAGACACAAAATATCTTCCCTTACGAAATGAAATTATACTTTGTTTTTGTTTTGGATAACAAAATGAAGATATAGTTTGTTTCTGGAGTATAATGTTGTTTATTAGCGTATTCATACATATATGTGAACATGTGAAACCTGAATATATCTTAACGAATGAACCTTAGTTTGTGAACAAAGGGGTAGGTTTTATGGTTGTCAGTGTTGTAGTTTTGCGCTTTTACACGGTTAACACTCATGCGTGTACAAAGACCTTGCTATTGCTTGTGTGTTTATGCTAGACTGTTAATATAATGTAGCATCTTGTTGTAGCGTACTACCTGCCGTAAACAAATAGTGTTTAATTTAATTTAAATTTTAAATTTAAGTTGTATGTGGGTCATTGAAATATGACCACATATTACATAACCTAATGCCGAAAGACTACGGTTCAAACATGGTTTTCATTGTAATCTTGAAACGACTGTAAGTACTTAATATTGTATAACCTACATAGCACGCGCTGTCATTTACGTAACTCGTCAAACTTCAAGATCTGTGTATGGATATTAATATTAACATTCGCGCATGCACTTACACGTGTTACTCATACTCCAAAGTGATACAACGTACACATATGATGGCGAGTCCGTCGAGACATCTTGACTTTCAAAGCAATAAGTTTACGTTAATTAATGATGTGTTTATTGAATAGTTGTATCAGGAGACTACGAGAATGAATAAACTGGTAAATGACACTTGTCTGGATATGCATCTTACCAATTTACCGAACTATTCACGTACTTCTGTAAAGACTACAGCAATTATGTTGTAAACTTTATACCTGACTTTGATTGTCTTTCATTTCTAGACCCCAGTCTTCACAAGCACTGTTTTAGTGTACAGGGTATTTGATTAACTACCCTCTTATAAAGTGGTTCATCTTTTCGTACGTAACATAATATACTATTAGAAGTCAACTACGAAGAAACCAAACGTTTAAGAATTACCTTACATTGACAACGGGCGCAGGTGAACCACGTTACTATTAATAGAGAAAGGCAAGACAAGTATAATATTTCCATGCCAGCATCGAGCGTCTTCCACTATCCTGCTGGACTCGTCTCCTCTATGAGAGTTATGCTTCTGTTACGTCGTAAATAAGAGTCAAAAGTTGCTTAATTGACTCGCACATCCCTTTAATCTATCTTCAGAGATTTACGCCAGCCTGTATGTCTACCACATCATTATTATTATTGCCACACATAACTGTCCTGAGTACAAAAGGACCAATACAACATAGTCTTGTGTAAGTTGGGTTATGTATGTAAGACGCGTTTGAGACACACTTAAATTGAGAGTTCGTGTGTCCCAGTTGTACAACGTTTCTTCGTCAATACAATGGTGACAATCAACGATATGATGGATCTTTGAACACGTTTGTAAGTTTATAACCAAATGGTTGTTTAAACACGAAGACAGGTAGATATATTATGGAGATAGCTAT
>ENA-OREC01002429-OREC01002429.1-marine-metagenome-genome-assembly--contig:-NODE-2429-length-10276-cov-11.477596_pt1 | contig 10276 bp, 10 predicted proteins | sample MGYA00248626_ERZ508543 | MGnify/ENA primary metagenome ERZ508543 (study PRJEB26211, sample SAMN05518279) | marine metagenome | isolation source: Puget Sound, Washington, USA | host: Bankia setacea...
TGTGTACTCTTACCTTTAAAGGTCTCCTGTGACCTTGACCTTTGAAGAATGGACCCAGGTCTAAGGTCACTGCACATCTTCTCAATGAGGAATACATTGGTATCAAGTTACATGGTAATCCATCAATGCATAACTAAGTTACAGCCCAGACACTTACCTGTGTACTCTGACCTTTGAATGTTTCGTGTGACCTTGAGCTTTGAGGCATAGACCCAGGGCAAGGTCACTGTACATCGTCTTGATGAGGACCATATTAGTATCAAGTTATATGGTAATCCATCAATGCATAAGTAATTTATAGCATAATTGTTTTATGGGTGAGTCCCCCCAGACCCCCCTCACCAACGGGCCTACAACTTCAAAACGGCCTAGCTACGTCAGTGAGAGCGAATATTCTTACACTATTTGGAACTAATTGTTACTTCAGAGAATTTAAAAAAACAAAACAAGGTCTCTAAAGCATGCATTCTGATACTATTTGAAACCATTTGGAAATGAAGTGAACCTTATGAAAACAAGGTAGATAAAGCTTGCCTTTTGACACTATTTTGAAAGGTATCTGAAACAATGTGGAGCTGCAGATGTAATTTTGAAAACAAGGAGGCTATAAATGGTGCATTCTGACGGATTCATAACAATTTGAAACTGCAGAGAAAATTTTGAAAACAAGGACAATACATAGTGAATTCTGACAGCATCGGAACAGATCGTTTTGAAACAAGGCCGCTTACGTGTACATTATGACATTAATTATGAAACTGCAGTTAAAAAAAGACAGTACATGTTTTGACTTGATCAAGGGAGGCATGAAGTTGGCCGCCGCAATCCTGGAATTTTTGAAAATAAGGACGGTGATTGTCGCATTCTGACGTTATTTGAAACGATATTGTGGAAAGTCCGAGAACATTTTGAAAACAAAGACGCCTAAAGACGCCCCTTTGATTCAATGTCGCGCACATGGTAACGACCTTTTCGAATTTGTTGCAATTTTATAGAAAAACATTAGTGCAAAAACAACTCGAGACTAAATACTCGGTCACAAATGGGTGGGTTCTTTGAGCTGAGGTTATGTTTGGTGACCCTGACCTTTGGCAGCAGTGACATTTATAATTCTCTCCAAATTCTTGCTCAAGCATCAAGCTGCTCTACAATCCAGCCATATTATATAATTTATGTAATGGTTGTTTAAATCTTAATGAGCAACTGAAGATATGTCCATTTAAGATCGAACTCATAGTTGTTGCACTCACAATACAATATCTGTATCATGCTTCCATAATTATTGGAAACTCTTTAATGTGGATGAGGATGTTTTGCATCTGGTATGTTGTTGTTATTTAGGTGATATCTATCCACTCAACTCATTATATACACTGAAAATACTGCCGACTCTTCGGTCTGAGGAATGGATAAATGTATAATCTGTATATAAAACAAAGCATATTTTTTTTGTCTAATTTTTTTATTTTTACAAGTTTATTAACCAATTAGAATACAAAATAAAATACAGTTACCACGCAAACTCTTGGACAAAAAATTCATCAGTAAACACTCTGTTCGGAAATGTGTTACCTTCTATAACAATATATCTGACTAAGGCTTAGAACTAGTTACAATACATTAAGTGAAAACAGAACAAAAATAGGTTAGAGAGATATTATTAACATTTAACCTTTTCCCAAATTATGCTGTTGATTTTACAAAACTGTAAGTAGATCTCATTACAGGGTTTTTATTAATACCACAAGAGATTGTGACATTTGGAGTCAGAAACTTATTGATCTTGAAAATCTGAGGTCCTAGTTTTTGTGAATTTCTGCCATAGTGCATGGAATGTATTAAGAGGGTAAAAACTTAAGAACACTGACTACGATTTGTGGTGAAAATGTAAACATTTGTGCGACTGTGAAATACTACATGTTATATCTATGAACTATAATACCACAATGTTCAACTATTGCTGCAGTCACATTAACTGTACGGAAATAACAAGATAAAAAAAGGTCATAAAACTAGTAAAAACAGCAATAAAAATGCACCAACAAAAATGTTACTAATTTGAGTCTACGTATGAATTTTGTCAGTTTTGGATCGAAAACCACAAATATACAACAGATCTTTGTAAATGGACAGAGGGTAAAAATACAAACTAACATTCAGAAATGAAATAAATCTGTGATGCGAAAGAAACAAATGTAATACAGTTTAATCGTTATCAACAATGGTTCATAAAAAATGTACAAAAGAAAAAAGTTGAACAAACAAATTTATCCTGCCTTTTATGCTATGGTCACTTAGTATGGGGTTAATCACGTGTTTATCTCTCAAGCCTAGATCTTTTCTTCTCTAGTTAACAAGCCTTAACTTACTAATTTATAATGCTGTTGTTTGGAAGGAAAACAATCTGGTGTATGTAGAGATCTCCCACATGCTTTAGTGAACCTATTTTTGTGATTTAAAAGTAATTTTTTATCACAGTTTCTGCACAACGCTTGTCTTGACTCGTGGATCGAATCATATTTGCAGGCAGGAGGGTGCAACATGCTATCATCAGTCAGTACTTTGACAGATTCGCTCTCCTGTGGGGTTTTAACACTGGTCCTCTATTCGTTTGGGACGGACAGACTCCGTTTCCCCGTCTCTCTCTGACCAGACACACAGCATATACAGTCTCTGATCTACAGACAAATGGACACTGAGATTCGATATGTTTTATTTGCACTCGCTAATGACAAGCATTTCCAATTTCACCGTCCATACTTTCTAAGTTCTCCAATAGCTTATGATTGCATTTTTTGTAGATAGAAAAGTCAATTGTACTGTGTGTATAAGATGTTTCAACACACTTGAACTTTGCGTGTACAACGATGGTAAAACGCACACGCGGACTGTTTGCCGATGGAATTGCAAACTTGACTTGCTGATAGTTGCTGATGGTATTACAACTACTTCTAACACCTGGACATTGGTGGTAGTTATGGACATATGGACTTGCTGAATAAACATTACATTCACTCTACCATCTCAAAATATGCAATCTTTCGCCGTTAGTTGGAAACAAACTTATCCTTCTTATCGATTCTTCCTGTCAACTTCGAAACTTCGATATAGTTCCGTCTTTTGACATAATTTACATAAAAATTGCACATTTGTCTTTAAACAAAATTATGACATGAATAACAAAACATGTGTTAAAACTAGACATTTTCGGTATAAAAAAATCATTTAAATGTACAAGATCAAAAAATAACATTGCCTCGTGATTTGATATAGCCATAAATGTCTGGCGGCCAGCACGTGTTACGATTGAGGCTCAACATAAAATTGTTTAAGCTCTGTATTATAAACTCTGTGAAAGACTGCACATGTACAAGTACACATCTGTCTTTTGATACAGTCTCATTCTGTAGATATCGGTCTTTTCTTGGTAAATAGATCACATTCCTGTGGACAATCTTTAAAGACTTACAACTGAAAAGAGAAACAAAAAACATTCATTAGTTAAACAATTCATACAAAGACACCAGTTCTTAGCTATGACTGGTAAAAACTGAGTCAGTCTAGTGTTGTTTTTCAATTTCACAAAAGACTAACTAATTTTCATAAGTTTTTCAATCTTTCAACATGTCTAGGATCTCCTTCAAATTCTTATTTTCGAAGAATTAAGAACAACAAGCTTAAATCAGGCAGTAAAACATGTGCATGTATAACTATGTGGATTTTATCATTGGGTGGTGTTTGTGACTTTCAAGTGGAACTATACTATTATCTTGGTCATCACACAAAACAAGGTTAAGCATTTGACAGGGAAAACATCAGTAATTTTAAGGTGGATTTATTTTGTTGAGGGTTAGTGTCAGATGTCTTAATGTATCACATACTGAGAGATCGAAGCTATTACCAAACACACTGAAGAAATGGCAAGTTCACAAGCTCTAAATAGTACAGAACAACCTACCTAAAATAGTACCAACATCAATAGTAGGTTTCCCTCTCCACCCAGCCACCTGGTCGGTTACGTAGGATAAGTTTTCTACATTCATCATAGATAAAGATGGCCAAACTGAAGGGCACTGCTGGGAACCACCAAGATGCTCTGTAATACAAGGAAAACATGAGTATGGAAACTACTGATTCACTTCATGAACAACTAGACCATTTGAAACATTATTGTAAACATCAGCAATTGGCTTTGTTAAAGCATAAAAGAACCATAACTCAATACAGATTACAACTGATAAGTCCAAAACTGCTTGTGATGTGAAACATGGTTCAAGAAAAAAAACTTGAATTTTTAAAAATATATTCTGATATCTCGGTGAATTTGGAAGAAAAGTGTATACATTTAGAAAGCTATCCATCCTTCAAGAGTAAATCCAAAGTTGCTAAAGTCAATTAAAGACCTTAAAGTATAACATGATTCTAAGACTTGTAGATAATTACCTAAGGTTCTGCATTCTGAGACCATTCTCCAATCCTGGGCAGTAGGTGAGGAAAGCAGCCAAAGCTGTCTCGAAGAACAGACCGAAAGTCATGTGATGGTTCCTGAAAAACAACACCACAACATTGTTAACTTCACATCACTTGTCTGTATAAAAATACATGATAACTTCATCCACTTTATTCATGTGGTTTGAATCAAGAGCTTGTTCACAACAGGCTTCAACATTTCTTACAACAAAACGCCATTACTAAACAAGTATTAGTTAAATGAAAAACGGAGTTGGTTTTATTGTTGATTGATGGACAAGTTGCATCAACAGACAAACACATGATAGGACAAGCTGATTCTTTTAGGACTACTTTGTTTGAGTGTATACTATTCAATGAATTCACATTTGTACATGGTTGAGACAATTACTACTTACTTCATTCCTTGTTGGAAGAGGGAGAGTTTTCTTGTTTTACAGATGATCAAATCGGCCCACTGTACAATCACAATGGAGACAAAGAAAGCTGTGTGACAGGTGTATTCAAGCTTCTTTCTCTGGGCATAGGTCTGAAATAAACACACACAAAATAGAATATAGGCTAAGAAGCACAAAAACAAATCTTTACTTTCATTCACTTCTTGAAATATTGAGGATTTTTTCTTTCTTTTGGCTACAATTTAGAGGGCACATAAATAAATGAGACTCCCCTGCATTTAGCCAAACAACTTATCGTCTCACAGTGTATCATATAAGAATTTATGTACTTGAAAGTTTCAATCTTCATACATTATTATAAACAACAATAAAAGATTTAGTACACATGATGTGAATGTTATAAATGGTTGATTGACTTACCCATTCCTGTCCGTATGAGTCCTGTACATCGTTGACACCTCTAGAATCCCACTGTTCACGGAGACCGAGAAGTTTGGAGGACCAGAAGCCGTTCTCTCCCATAATGACCAAGTATACGAAGAAACCTGCGGAAGCCTGGATCATACCAATCTGACCATAAGCCATACTGATCAATCTGTAAACAGAGACAACAAGAGAACATAAATACAAGAACACAGTGTAGAAAATTCACTGCAAATCAATTCTGTATAAATATTTGTTGAATTTAGTTTACTAAGCAATGGTTAAAGTACTGTTATCAAACAATTTTTAAAACAGTATAACAAGAGTTGGCAAATTTTGTGTTACTGGTATAGTTTGGTAGTTTCCAGATTATGTCTCACTAACTACATCTTTACTATAAGTTTTGAGCTCACCTTTCGTTTACAAGTTTGTCATGGACGGGGTCACGGGGCAGACGCTTCATGATGTCATTTTCAGCCTGTTCGTAAGCCAAGGAGATAGCTGGTACCATGTCAGTTCCCAAGTCAATACACAAGATGGTGATGACTCCAAGGGGCAGTGGAATGTCAAGAACGATAAACATGAGGAAAGGAGAGATTTCTGGAATGTTGGAGGTAAGGGTATAAGCAATGGACTTCTTCAAGTTGTCAAATATCAAACGGCCCTCTTCTACACCAGTAACGATGGAAGCGAAGTTGTCGTCCAGCAAGATCATGTCAGCTGCCTGTTTGCTCACGTCACTACCGGCAATACCCATAGCAACACCTGAAGGGATAGACAACAAGTTTTCCATAATAGCAATTCTCTTTTTGTAACGTTGGCATAACTAATGCAGCATTCAATTTGTTAAGTCAAACGCAGAGTTCTATTTGGAAAAGTGGCTCCTAGCTCTTAGACATTAATCTATCATTAGATCATTACAATATACATCAGAGTCCCTTATCAATGACACTTTTTCTATACAGTAACAACCATTCATGTTAGATTTGACCACTAAACTTACCAATATCGGCCTTCTTCAAAGCTGGGGAGTCATTGACACCATCACCAGTTACAGCTACAATCTGTCCTTGTCTCTGGCAACCTTCTACAATGATCAGTTTCTGTTGGGGTGAGGTACGGGCAAATACGATTTCAGAGTGGTTGTTGAGGATCTCATCAATCTGGAATGGGGTCATGTCTCTCAAGTCACCTCCGTGCACAACACAGGCCTTGGCCTCACTGTAATCAAGGGGAAAACACATCATTAGTGACACTTGACAAACAGAATAATGAGATTCTATAAGTTCACTATGTAGACAATTAGCAACAACACTTTCATGGAGAATAATGCATGAATCAAAAGACAACCACTTGGTACATGCCATTAACCTAACTTTAAAACAACTTCTCCTAGTGTTTGATAATACTAACACCCAAATGAAATCCGACTTTTCTATCTTGTGATTTTAAATTTTAATATCTGTCAAAAACCATTTCATCAGAGTTCAAGATATTTCTCCACTAGCCCGACAAAAGCCATGATACAAAAGGTTGTAGGAATCAATACTTACGATGGGTCAACCTCCTCTGGGGGGATTCCTCTCTGTGCAGCAATGTCTTCAACGGTCAAACTTCCGTCTGAGATAATTCCGACACCCTTGGCAATAGCCTTAGCTGTGATGGGATGGTCACCAGTTACCATGATAACCTATAGGAAATAACCAGGTGAATTACTATATTCCACTTTATGATTGAAAGAATTATTCATTAAGCAAACAGCTATATCAAATATGAGTGCAATGTTCACAGACTTAACTGTTTTGGAATTGGAAAAAAAAGGTTGGTTTTAATAAAAGACATGTAATTATTTGAAAGAGGATCCTTAATGAACCTACCTTGATTCCGGCACTTCTGCATTTTCCGACGGCGTCGGGTACGGCTGCTCTTGGGGGATCGATCAAAGCCATAAGACCAATGAAACGGAGTCCATCAAGGGGGAAGTTTGCATCATCAGCATCATACTGGAAGCCTGGTGGGTACTGGTCAATGGGCAACACGTAGTCACAGAATCCTGCACAATAAGAACAAACATTATTTCAAGTGACTAGAAAATGAGAAACTGACATGAAACATTCAGGTAGATACTGTGTTATAGTATATATCACATAGACCAAATGTTAATGTAGCATATGGCTTTACACAATCTTATGGAAAACTTCATTTAGTGTTGATTTAGAAGACTTAAAAGGTATTGGTTGACCAACAGTTTAAATTACTACACTACATAACCTAAACCATTGTTTACTCAAGCAGAGCACTCATGACAATCAATACATACCCAATACTCTTTCTCCGAGTCCTCCCAATTCCATGTAGGCAACGTTGAATGCAGCTCTGAATTGATCATCAAGTGGGAACTCGTTGCCTCCCTTGAGGTAGGTTGCACAACGGTCCAAGATTCTCTCTGGGGCTCCCTTCATTACCAACAGGGTACGTGGGTCATTAGGATCTTCAGTCTCGTGGAGAGATACCTGTAACACACAAACAACAACTCAACATAAGAATCTTGGCCATTAAGAGGATCGTCAGAAACTTTTGACTGCTGTAAATGAGTATCTGTAGAACAATCAACAACCATTTTAAGAGAAACCCCAAAGTACACGATGTTCATGAAAGTGTTAGAAAAGATTGCTACTCGTTATATATTTTCCTCTATCCATTGCATTGTATTCCAACCTTTAAAGGGTGAAGAAATGAGGCAAAATTCACACTAAATAAAACTGAACCCAATTTTCACCATTTATCCAAACTAGTAAGCTTACCTGGTATTTGTTGGAGGAGTTGAACGGAATTTCACACAGTTTCTTGTTTCTCTTCCTGAAGTCGGTTACACGGCCAATGGACAATTCAACGCACTTAAGCAGGGCAGACTCTGAAGCATCACCATTGCATTCTCTGAAAACAAACGAAAATGACAAACACTGAAACTATATTACCATGTTTGAAACTCATGGAGAAAACCAATCATCGTTTAATCTAATCATTATCAAGCAATAACATCTCTCAATTCTTCCTATTTACCCAAATGGATCGTTGAGCATACTCTTTTCTGCTATTTATGGTTAGTGCCAGAGTTTGTAGCAGTGATCTTTGTTTCAAGTAACTTTCTATGACAAAGAAACTATTTGCGAGTTAATGTACTAGTATGTAGCAGAAAATATACCTCTTGAGTACTGGTACATCCTCTTGGTCAGATTTGAATTCGGCTCTGTTACACAACATAGCGCATCTGGAGAGAGCCAACCAGCTAGGGTCTGAACGGCTGTATGTGGAGTCTGTAAGGTAAAAACATCATCTTATAACACTACTCCTCTTTTGTATAACTTGACTTGTCTTTTTCTATATTCCTAATCATCATATCAACCATCTAGAAACTGCGTTTAAAGGAATATTAACTATCCTACAATAGACTCGTATACTGATTTATTCAAAGTTAAGTTAACATCTTGATGGAACTCGGGTTAATGATATCCACATACGTTCTGCAAGCACATATGACCCAAGTAAAACACAAATTGAGGTGTAGTCTAAAGAGTGAGTGAAGGATACATACTAGACTGGTCATCACTGGTGTCAGCTTCAACAATCTTGCCATCGAACCACATGTGAGCGACTGTCATTCTGTTCTGAGTGAGGGTACCGGTCTTATCTGAGCAGATGGTGGAAGTGGATCCGAGGGTCTCGACAGCTTCCAAGTTCTTTACCAGACAGTTCTTCTTGGCCATACGTTTAGCGGTCAGGGTCAAGCATACCTGGTCAACAAATAAATACATGGTCAGGCTAGGTTTCCTTTTTGGGATAATCTATTCATTAGCCAAATGTTTTAGATATTTTTGACAATAAATGTGTGGTCTTTTGGCAAGCATTCATTTTAAAAGTAAACAATTCTCAAATCATGATTCATCTAAAGTAATCTGATTGTGTACTCTATTTTGAGATAAAAAACATTCTTTTCTTAATACATAATATCAATTAGAAGCCTTAGAATTCATGACTAGGTGTGAATATTTGACTTACGGTGACAGTGGCTAAAAGTCCTTCAGGTACGTTGGCGACAATGATACCAATCAAGAAGATAACAGCGTCGAGCCAGAAGTAACCCAAGATGAAAGCAATGATGAAGAAGGACACACCGAGGAATACAGCTACACCAGTAATAAGATGGATGAAATGAGCAATCTCCTTGGCGATGGGGGTGTCTCCGACTTCCAAACCAGAAGCCAAGTTGGCAATTCTACCCATGACAGTTTTGTCACCAGTTTTGATCACAATACCACGGCAAGTTCCTTAAAAAAGGAGAAAAGGAGATAATGCTAAATTCCAGGTATTCAAAAGCTAACACTGAGTTTTTATATATTTTAACAATCTTCTTTCATAATTAATTCAAATAGTGCTCTTGTTTCTGGTACATAATTCCAAGTTGTTGAATTTGACCTGAGGAAAACAAACATATTCAGAGTTGTATTAATGGTTTCTAAAACGGCCTTATTTCTGATTTGGTGGTATAATGTTTTTATAGTGTACCTTCGACAGCGTTGGTAGAGAAGAAAGCAATGTTCTTTGTTTCCAGTGGGTTTTCGTGGGTGAATTCGGGGTTCCTCGACTGTGGCTCAGATTCTCCGGTAAGGGAAGAGTTGTCGCACTGTAAGATAGATGTAGAAAGTGGTAAATACAAATGCAGAACAGCAATTTATTGGTAAAAGAGAAATGAACGCGTTTATAACCACTGTAAATTAAGAATTGGTCAATCTAAATAGCTGACTTCTATGTTTTATTCTGAACAAATTCTCCTTTATTGATCCCAAAACCGGTCTTTATAATCATGGGTCATTGTATATCTATGTGAAACTACAGTAAAAGCCACATAATTGTCTGAAAGGTAGTTTGTTTTGAATGCTTTGTTTGTTAAATAGGACACATGCAGAAAGTTGGTTAGAGCCTTG
>ENA-OREC01002430-OREC01002430.1-marine-metagenome-genome-assembly--contig:-NODE-2430-length-10273-cov-13.434974_pt1 | contig 10273 bp, 5 predicted proteins | sample MGYA00248626_ERZ508543 | MGnify/ENA primary metagenome ERZ508543 (study PRJEB26211, sample SAMN05518279) | marine metagenome | isolation source: Puget Sound, Washington, USA | host: Bankia setacea...
CAGCTCATCGAACTACTGCCACATAAATACAAGTTGAATGCAATGACATATCAAGAGTATGTTAGTATCGGCGTGTAGTTAATTTTTCACAGGCAATTACATATGTTTGAAATAACACAATGTGCCAGAAATGATGTCATTGTACAATTAAATAATGGTGGTCAAGTATAGATATGTGTGTTCATGTAATTATGTGTGATACGCATGACCAAGTTTCTTGTTACAAAACATATTATTAAATAAACACAAGTTCGTCGAAGCTAATATTATAACGCTACACCATGTTAAGGAGACTTAACTTACTATATTGTTAGTATTGAGATATAAGGTAGTATTGTCAATATGCATGTATACGTACGTGACTTGAGATCCGTTATATATAAACTATGCATGTTCTTCTATGTTGAAAAAAACATCCACTATATTGTTATTTTGTTTTTTCTTTAGCATATATTGCGTTGGCTGATATCGAACATGTAAATTAAATTGAATCTTGTTTTACATATATGATCATGCAAAATCGTGTACTTCATAAAGATGATTTTAAAATATATTTATATTTTATATTTACATACATTTTGAGTTAATTAACCTTTGGCTTCCAGAACGGTTCAAAACCATCTGTATGAATGGTAAAGTTATTTTCAGTAGAAAAAGGTAAACAACATTTCTAGTTATACCTTTATAACAATTAAAACGTTTATTGTAAAACGGGTCAATATTTGCTGGAGTGCTATAATACTAAGTTATTGGTTATACATCATACGGTCAATCATGCAAGGCTTTAGAGAATCAATAAATGCTCAGTGCTCTCTCCAAGGACCTCACATACAGCCAACCATCATAAGACATTATACCTCTATAATATAAAGTGGATGTAAAATATGAACATAGTTATACAAAGTTATATATAATTGTATTTTATTATTTATAAATATACATAGAGTCATAAACTCCTAGGACCTTTGCTAGAAGACACCCACGTTGATTTATGGCTATTCGCTTATTCTACGATCTTAACTTAACATCCTGCGAGTTGTGTTTTTAAGATGACGTGATTTGCGCACCCATTATATAAGTGCTTATTTATCATTGAAGGAGTAATGGCAACCGGGGCTTTTTATGATTACTGGTGCCGCGCTGTCTGGCCGTGGATTCTGGAAACAGACTTTCAATTGTGAGTGATAAAAGCAGCGAATTCCTTATCAACCGAGGAGTAAATAAGTCTCACAGTATGTTGTCACTTCATGATGAAAGCCCAAAGGTTCCAATCTATCAGCCATTGATCAAGAAATTTGGTTCTATTACAAATTGGTAAAATTTTATTTAAGACTAGTTATTAAGTGTGCACACCAGCAGTCGTCTACAGAACCCATCGAACATAGATTATGATTTGTTAGCACATGGCGTATGACGAAACCAATACCATAGCGCATCAATGTCACATATATATGTAATTTATCGATGTGTCCACTACTACCAAGCGTTAACAATAACTAACAAAAATAACGTTACCACCTTTATAAAAAGAGAGTATTGATATAATGTTGACCTTATGTGCACCTATTTTAATAACCAATGCACAGTTCACAATTTCTGTAATCTTACAAATTACCACGTAGCAAGTAACTATTCTTTCCGACGGTCCATCTGGCATGCGACATGTTCCTTCTCACTAATCAACACTATAGAAACATAGATATTAAACTTACCCTTTTTTTCTTCACATATGTGGACATCAATCCATTATCGCTAAAAATAGAACACCTTAAACCAGCGTATCCGACACAAAATCACGGCCACATCGACTATGGCCACGAAACATGCGATGCACTTTATGTCGACTTGTAGATTGACGCATTCCTCGTGGTGTATCCATTGTACAGAATTTACACTGATCAGATACTTAAACTTAAACTTACACTTAACACTCCAGTATGTGCACACTTTCTTTAGTTTTCGAGATGTAGAAGCCCGTTTTTAGGATCATTTCACGAAGCGTAAGTGTACGGAAGCTGTGGATAGTATATGTTATGGCTGTAGTTAAGCCTCCCCCATTTTAATATCAATAAAACGTACATAAACAAAGGTCATGGCTCTGTCAGATTAAGCTGCTTGAAAACAAATGATGCCTCCCTAACAACATCTAAATGATCCTTGCATATAAATTGCACTGGAGAATTGGCGGCTAACATACACAAGTCCTGGTACACACATTCTGGAAAGTCACAAAAGTCCCAGTCCCAGGAATATAGAAACGGATATACTGTCATAAAGATTTTTTCAAGATCTATAAAATGTTAAAGCTAATATCAGTTACAGGTTTGCGGCTATAACTTGTGTCGCGGTAAAAACGAATAAAAGTGAGTTTTGCAGGTTTATTTCTTATTCAAAATGGAAATCTGCTTTAAAATGTGTAAACGACAAAAAAGAAGAAAAAAACGAAAACTCGGTTTAATGAGACGCGAACCAAGAACGTTTAAAACAAATTTTCACATGGTGTCATTTGCCTCAATGTGTAGGTAATTTAGTTTGATAAAACAATAAACAAATCGAAATATGTACGCCTTTGGTTTGTACACTTGCTTCAACCGTTTATTATATGCTATGTCCTAACGATTGCTGACCAATATATAGACGGTTAGTCTAAGGAAACCATGGCAATTTTATGAAATGAAGGAATGGCATAATGAATACTTTTATTAACGAGAGTGCTTATTGGATATACATCTAACTTCCATAAGGTCCTCAACACAATATAGTGTAACAACAATAACAACATGATTTAACAACAATAACAACATGATTTAACAACAATCAAGCTAGAGTGAAACGTGTACTTACGCGAAAACATATAATATACCGTTACAAAAGTGGTGTTATGTTTATGTTAGGTTTCACGCTATTTACTTAACATTAGTGTACAGTCGTGTCTGTTTGGCGATGATGAATAATGAAGTGGGATTGATAATAATAATTGTATAACTACTAAATACTGTATTTCAATGGGAGAACTTATCTTAGTTATGATAATGCAACACACGGTCATCAACAAGTAAAGCCAATAGGTAACCATGATACATATGCGAACGCTACCAAATGAATTAAGAACATACTACGTGTAGGTAAGTTTGTAACATAAAGACAATGTTACAAGCGCTGATAAAAAAGGTACCATTCTGTATGTGTTCGATGGTCTAACTTTGCAAGGACATATCCCTTTGCATGCTTTTTCCCCAAACATGTGACAGCTGATTATGGAGTATGTATATGTATGTATATCAGTTCAAATCAGAGTTGGCTCTTGTTGTGTAATTTCCGTTCTTTATATAGTACTGGAAATATTATCATCAATAGTCTGTATTCTTTGATATGTGATACCAATGTTATTGCCGTTTGTTTATTTATTTATCGTTTTTTGAAATATGATGACATATCTTACACTATATAGCATTAATTGCTAATTTTGATTTTCAAGAAACAAATATAACTTGTGTGTAGTGTTCAACATTTAATGAATATATTTTACATCTAGTTATTGTATGTAGTTTGCAATTTGAAAACAAACAATTTAATCAAATATATTCGCACATGAATAGCATACCGGTGTTGCAACAGAGAAAAAATGTTTTTTAGATTTTGATGAACGTTGATAATATGTAAATGATATCACACCGTTTGAAGTCACTGCTATATATCGTATTTAATGTTAATTTCATTGTTGTATTCATGATGCGGGTAGTTATTTGTTTGTTTTTGCTGTTTTAACTGTTTGCTGTTTTGCGATAAGTATCTTCAGTTGGTGGGTATTGCCTATTACCGATGCAGTATCAGTATTGGTAATCAGTATGAATCTATTTTCTGAATGTATTGTACATTTAATAATGATAGCCTAAATTCATGAACTCGAAACAAAGCAAGATGACAAGTCTTCTATGACAACTGAATCTGTCAGAACCACACACAGTGTAGTTCAACAAAAACAATGAACATTAAGTCGTGCCGAAAAATAAGAAACACGTTGGATACAATGAAGTTTAATGCCTATTGTAATAACTTAGGCTTTGCTACGATTTCTTGTGCATACTTATTGCCAAGTTTTTGTGCCTGTTTTACCCTTGTTTAATACCCATGTAAAACGCATGTCTTAGACAACTTGGCAACCATAAATCATAATAACAATGACACTTGACCTTAGCTTCTACACATGGTATTACTATTTTAATTCAAAACGCAAAACAGTGTCATCTGTAAAAAAAACTGATGTTTATAACCTAAAACATGTTTCAACTTTATACACTCTGTCATTTGCCTTTAATCGACATTTATTGTGCAAACATGTACGGTTTTCGTAAATAATTCGAGTCATTGGCAAAGACAATACAACGCCGGTAATAAGTATATGACTGACATATTGTTGGAACGATGTACACCACATCCAAAACCGAACGTTGTACATTTAGACAGAACCCTACAATACATATATGTTGAAAGGTATTTATAAAACGCATGTTTTCTACAACACATTTTATTAAAATAGAAACAGTATCGTTTCGTTCAAATGTAACACGGACCACACTGACCAGAAATTCTCATTTTATGACGCACTATATATGTTGTATGTATTGTATGCATATAAACACAGTGTATGAGCAAAACCATATATATTTGGCAGTCTGACAATGATTCAATATTGCCAAAAGTCAGTTAGTTGTTTCACGGTGTAGACTATACCCACGTTGAACAAGACATACTTAATATAGTGTAAGTTCAAACGCAATGCAGCAGAAAATTCATGCATTCTTTCACTATAAATAAATAATGTATATATCTATGGATGTGTCAGTATGTTTGTGAAGGCATCATAAAGGAGTATGTTACGTTAATATATGCAATATTTGTTTACAATTTCATGTTATTCGTTTGGTATTGGTAACATGGTTGTACAACAGTCATATAAATATATAAGTATATAAACTCATACATATCACGATGGCCATATTCAATGTAAAGTTCATTTACAGGAAACATGTGGATGTTACATGGGGTCTGTAGATAAACAATCATTATTAGAGTGATAACTGCTTCATTTATACGACGATGAACATTGTGTTTGTCTCTCATTTATTTACTAAAAAAGGTTCTCGTGTTTTCGGCTGGCTCTAGCTCATAGTCCTTGTCCTTTTACAATGATATATTATTATACATACAACATGTTTCGTGTGGAAATAGTTTAGCATCAAAACCCAAGATATGAAGACACCATCTACTCACATATGTTAAAATACTTGTGTTTATGTATTTATTAAACGAGTGCACCTACTAGATAGTAAGTAGGTCGCACAATTTTAACATTTGTTTGCGATAAAAACCACCATCTTCTTTGTAACCTAAGACCGGCCTCCCAAAACGCACATCCAGACACAACCCAGAGCAGTTTCCTACACATAGTCTCTAATTCAGAACTGACAGGCGCATGCTTTGCTTAGGCCTCACTCCATCCCTCTTAAATCAATTCTGTCTAATTTCTCATAACTGTCAGGTCTTTTAGAATTATTTATGAACACAATGAGGGATATCGCATACAAAAATCTTATTGCTGGGCTATAATGGTACAAAAGGGTATAAAACTGTCGTTATGCGTTGATGCTTTTGGTAGGGGTTTCCAGCAACAGGGAGGTCTGTATGCAATTACCTGATACGAAGAGCCTTCTCAAATAATAACATTTCAACAACGTGAACTGCTATTCTAAAACACAGTCAAAAGGTGCTAGGTTTTATTTTGTTGGCATAAATAATAATATTTAGCTTATACATGTATATAACATTGTCATCATTGTTAAATAGTTCAAGCCATACCACCCACTGAATACACGTATTTACGTAAACCTTCAAATCGACATGTGACTGTCTCAAGAACAACACGAATCATTATAATTTAAATGCAATGCTATCAAGTGTACATTAACATCGTTTACTCGTTAAACATTTGCAACGGGTGTATACACATTGTAAAGTTCCTCAAGTAAGGCCACCTAGTTACGGTCATACACGTTCACAGTACTTGTGTCTCCATATTAAGACAACTTCGCTGTTATGTAAACTTGGTAGTGGTCGATAGGTATGTCTTATTAGCGATATGTTATGGTATACGATGTTTTGTAGATGTTACTAATTCGATGATTAAACATTGACCTATATACTAACGAATCAGCGTTGCACAATATACAAATATAATTGGTATACAACGATAAGAACACTTTATCTGGCCGCGGAAGAAGCTTAACTGTAAACAGGAGAACATAAATTATTAACGTTTTTGTACACTAAATCAAGTATTACAGATGTTTAAAAAATGAAGCAAAATGGCAACGATATGGTGTACTGTCGGTGTATGCTATTTTCATTCCAGATTTAAAACAGAACAATCGCAAACAAACAATGGTAGTCCCTACGTAGGCATGGGAACGTTGACATATGTATACAATATTCCATGCAGCATCCGCAAACCTAGAACCCTGTGAATAGAGCGGCTGTGAGAAACTTTGACACCAAACAGATAGAAGATAACACTGACCGACTAGTGGACAATGTAACGGCTCTGAGTTGACGTTTACTGCGTTTCTATTACAAACACTACGAGCGCTGATCCATTGTCAGAATATGTTGTGGATACAGTACTACACAACTGGTATTGATGTAACAAACTTGCTTTCTATACCAACATAATCCCTATTTTATTATCATTGATATATTTTATGCTGTACATTGTTTGAATAAAAATATGTTTGAACCAACAATGTCAGGAACCATACCATAGAAAGGTGTTAGCATGTATTGTTTTTGCCTAAACGTTACTGATACAGATATAATCGTCGTGTTTTGTCTGTTGTCGAAAGCAAAGATAATACTTATATACATTGCTTAATGCGATGATGATTTTGAAAAATTATGAATACAACCAACACTTAAACATTCTGTCTATGTTCATAATAGAAAGGATTATTACAATTATGAACTAAGAATATATTGTGTTGTTAGTATGATTTAACATGATCATTATTACAAAGAATGTAGACGTGTTGGTTATTTGTTATGTATGATTGTGTGTTGATTTTTTCATTCTGTTTCAATTAACATCAATATTAAAAATGTTTGATATAACGTAGGATAATACAAGCTTAAACGTATACGTACACACATAGTGTCAGTATTGGATGTATACGTACACACATAGTGTCAGTATTGGATGTATACGTACACACATAGTGTCAGTATTGGATGTGTACGTACAAACATGGTATCAGTATTGGGTGTATACGTACACAAATAGTATCAGTATTAAGTGTATACGCACACACATAGTGTCAGTATTGGATGTATACGTACACACATATTATCAGTATTGGGTGTATACGTACACACATAGTATCAGTATTGGGTGTATACGTACACACATAATATCAGTATTGGGTGTATACGTACATAAATAGTGTCAGTATTGGGTGTATACGTACACAAATAGTATCAGTATTGGGTGTATACGTACAAACATAGTATCAGTATTGGGTGTATACGTACACAAATAGTGTCAGTATTGGGTGTATACGTACAAACATAGTATCAGTATTGGGTGTATACGTACACACATAGTATAAGTATTGTGTGTATACGTACAAACATAGTATCAGTATTGGATGTATACGTACACACATAGTATCAGTATTGGGTGTATATGTACACACATAGTATCAGTACTGTGTGTATACGTACAAACATAGTATCAGTATTGGGTGTATACGTACACACATAGTATAAGTATTGGATGTATACGTACACACAGTATCAGTATTGGGTGTATACGTACATACATAGTATAAGTATTGTGTGTATACGTACAAACATAGTATCAGTATTGGATGTATACGTACACACAGTATCAGTATTGGGTGTATACGTACAGACATATTATCAGTATTGGGTGTATACGTACATACATAGTATCAGTATTGGGTGTATACGTACACACAAAGTATCAGTATTGGGTGTATACTTAAACAACTTTGATATACAAAGCAATCAAGGTAACGAGGTTTTGTTGTTTACACTTGTATTATATTATATAATCAAGTATGCATCGGAATCGGACTGTTTGGTTATTTTAAGCTGTGAAATAAAAGCATGTCATTAACCTTGTGGCTAGTGACATCTTGGCATTAAGCAATGCACGGTGGTCATTGATGGTTTTAACAACACCCATACAGTTTCGATCACGGTCGTAATTTACTTTGGTCTGATTGTGAAACAAGCAAGGTCTGCTAATGTAAAATTTGCTTAAATCATTTTCAGGAAACAAACACTACTGAGAAATTACGGTAAATATAACAACGGAAACCTGTGTTGGGGCTCGAACTCACGACTGACAGGTATCTACCAGTTACTAGCCAGATGTTATACAGATGCTATACAAACACGCCACTCTATTGCCTTTTGGATTGACAACACAAATTAACCAGGAAACACTATTGCCGATGTTGTCGTCTCATGTTTACTAAATTGACAATTGGTAATGGTGTGATTGCGGAATGTGTAACTGTTACCTTGTTACACACGTCGTCATCAGGGTTTTCCTTTTGCCAAACGTTGTGTCGTTCAGGAAATATTAGAATGCTCATATTTCATGTTTTTGCCGGTAAAGTTAGAGTTTACCACATTGTAAGTCATGGGTAGACCTTGAGCGATATCAATCTAGTTGAGGAGGATTTATGACCACTTTGACATAAACAACACCCCTACTTTATTTTACTATTTCCAATACTACAAAGTCTGGTACATCTAATCTAGTAACCCCATCGTATGAAATAAACAGACTATATAAATTCGTGTTTCTGAATACATCAACGAGCCTTTTAGTATCTAAATTCGCTTGGTGAGCACAGTTTTTGTCGTGGAATCATAAATAGGTCGTTAAATTGAAAGCCTCCCAGGGCTTAGACCACCGAAGACGAAGGCGATGTCTTCTCAAAATGCTTTATGGTACGCGTGAAGCGGAACGCCTTGGCGACAGTATGCTGAGAGTTCGTCATTTCTTGTTCTTATTCATTATATCTGCTATAAATAAAATATTTGGCATTTATTAAGTCGTTTTGTATATTCCCGTTTTTAAAATATAAAACATAACGCTATAGCAGCGTCTTTCAACGCCATATCAGTGCATAGTGGAGCCCCGGGTGTCAGTTTAAAGACCCGTGAAGAGAATACATCATGGCGAAAAAAACAAATAAGTTAACAAAGGTGTATGTTATGGATCAGACATAAAGAGTCAATAAAGAGTGTGTGTGAGTAAGTTATCTCGCTCTAACTACCAACCAACGAGTGATATCTGAGTAGTTTAATCATCATGATAGCAAGCAAAACACCTTCGTCGTCGTCTTTGCATTCACTACGGTCTGCATTTTAACAACTCAAGTACCTTACAACAACTTGATAACGAACCTTTAATTGCTGACTCAAGCGTCGCATGTTTACACGGTGGTTTAACATACGTTAGACATATGAATAATGCAGAGTAAATGTACTAAGTGTTTCCCTAAGTATATATCTTAATTTAATGTGTTGAACAATGCTATGCTGTGGCCTTGGCAATATTTTCTAAGAGTTGAAAATGGTCTTGCTTGCATCGCATATGTAGTGTGTGTGTGTTGACAAAAGGGGATAACAAGAAACTCTCCAGTCATTAGTAGCGTCATTGCCATATTTCAGCCATTCTTACACATCTTATATATACAGGACTGATTTTGGTTTGCATAATGCCGACTTAGATAAATCAATTGACCCAACATTTCAAAAACGAAGACTGATTTGAATATACTGAGTTATTACTTTTGGAAAACATTATTTGGAATCTGTTTAGCAAAACGTGCTGGTGAGATTTTTGTTTTGTTCGTTTCGTATAATAAACAACATGTAGGTCCTGTTAATAAATGATTTGGTTGCACCTCGACATAATAATCCTTCGATAAACAAATCGTTGAAGGACAAATACTGTTATGGTCACTTCTCTTGTTCATGACATGTCAAGTCAAGTAAGAATAAAGTCAAAATAAGTGCTTGCATTTATTATTTCAATTGTACCTGTTAATAAGTAATTGGTTATTCTGCAGATTGTTGACGTAGATCGCTACATATTGGCTGACGTTATATTAAAGGTAACATACGAAGTGAATTTAAGACAAAACTAAGTCACCCTCACAAACCCATAATGTGTAACAAT
>ENA-OREC01002431-OREC01002431.1-marine-metagenome-genome-assembly--contig:-NODE-2431-length-10272-cov-12.020893_pt1 | contig 10272 bp, 7 predicted proteins | sample MGYA00248626_ERZ508543 | MGnify/ENA primary metagenome ERZ508543 (study PRJEB26211, sample SAMN05518279) | marine metagenome | isolation source: Puget Sound, Washington, USA | host: Bankia setacea...
ACAGCTCTTTAAAACAAGAAACGTTTACAGTGACAAAGAAAGCCTATGTCATATATGATATATGTTAGAAGTATTCTACTGCAAAAAGTACAACTCTGGTTAAATGCTACAGACGACTGACATGTCATTTCTACAGACTGCTAGGAATCCTTTGAATTAAAGATGGCCGCTAAAAATGTATAAGTCGCTGTAAGAAAGGACTTGTGGTACCTTGACGACTAGAATCCTGTCACTGGGCGTTTCTTCTGTCACCACCAACCAATCATTATGCACGCACATGGCCAGTGGGTGCTTGAGTTTGAATGTCTGATCCACAACAGAACTATCGATCGCACCACTAGACTGCAGCCTGTACACCTCGTTTGAATCATAGTGCGCCATGTATAGCCTACCCATGACGTCACCATACACAGCGCTTGGGCGACCTTGACTTTCCAACCTATATCTAACCTGGCCGTCTGCTTTCAAGCAAATAATTGAGCTAGTTCCTGGGTCAGATATGAGAATTTCACCGGATTGTAAACACGCTAGTGACGTAGGATTCCTAAATATCCTCTCACCTTTGGCGTCTCTGTCTATTGTACGTAAAATAGTTCCATCATTGTTGATAAAATCTATACACGGATTGGCTATGTCACTACAACCAACCATGTAAGTATCTGTATGCGTAGTTATACATTGGTACTTCTTTTCGTGTTTTATAGAAAACTTCAGTTCTATATCACCTTCCAATGAGCATATAGTAATTTGTTTAATTTCCGGTTCTGTAATGGCAACATTTGTAGAATTCGGCAAAACACAGATTCCACAAGGGTCAGTTAAAAATAGTTCTTCTTTAAATTTGCCATCTACACGAAAAACCTTGACCGTTTTATTTTCGTTATCGCAGACGACAATGTAGTGCCCAACAACAGCAACACCAGTCAGCAGACACGGGCTGTCTTCCGGTAGGCTGGCTTTTATCCACACGTGCGTGTCATCTATCCACATGTCACTAAGATCCGGGGAATTCCCATGTGGTTCCGAGGATTCCAGAGACTGGGAATCGCCGCCAGGTGGTGCAGGTAAGTCCTGTTGCTGGGCTCGAACTTTTGTGCGATACTCGTTAGCCATTCTGTGCTTATGTGTTAGGTAACTTAGTTGTAACAAACTCTCCTTGCTTTTAAATGCAGTATTTCGGAACTGAATTCTAGGCATAGAGTATGTCTGTTCAATTCACAAATACGTAATGTGACCGATGAAATATACAAATGCTACCGTGTGTATCAGGCGGAAGGTCAGTACCCTAGCACACACGTTACACTACATTGTCGTACAAACATTAGCATACAAGTTCATACTTAAATCCAATATGTAAACAACTACAGTAACAGTGTATTAGTTATCCCTACCTTTCCAACTAACAGGTGAATTTTAAACATCACACCAGTCCAAACAATTTCACTACATGTATTTCCGAAACGTTAACATGTTCAATTCTTAAGTTTATAAACACCTTAACTTTAAAGGATATCCGTTTATACAGTTACTATACCTAAAAGTAAACATTGAATGCGTTGCTGTATTGAACCACCATGGAAGCCCTATATCTTTTGAAAGACTTAGATATCCACCGATAGATCGATAAATGTGTATAGCTCGACTACACTTGAACCGCAACTTAATTTGGTGTGTAAAATATTACCTGGCACTTTAAGATTAGTAATTAGATATACGTAATTGTCTCATAAATCACGGTTCGGGTTTAAATACAGTGTAAATCTTGTTTATGATCTAAGACAGTGATTTGACACATTCTCAATACCCAGGTGTTACTTTAGGACAGACATGATCACACATCAAAATCAGCCATTTCCATGTTTCACCACGTTTTACTGCTTTCTCTCTTTCCCTTCTCTCTCTCTCACTCTCTCTTTCTTTCTGTTCCTCTCTCTTTCTTTCTTTCTGTCCCTCCTCATAGTTTACTTATTGTTGTTTTTCTGTTTGTATTGCAATAAACTACATATGTTTTGGCAAATAAACTTTGAAACTTGAAACTTTAATGTTTGCAGTATACATTCAAATCTATACTGAACCCCACCTATAGGGACATCTACCACCCTGTACACTGAAATTGTAATATACATGTACGTTTGTCTTGGTGTAGAGAGGAGTAAATGACCCTGATATACACGCATATCCGTACTTAACGCCCACCTTATATCTTACAATCACCTGTCTTTAAAAAACGCAATGAAACTATTATATTTGTATTTCATTCTGTTCAGGAAAAAACACCTGTCAACAAAGAACATGTTTTTGTTTTCCTAGCTAGATTTAGTTTCAATACATATTCATTATACAATCTCCCATGCAGAGTTGAGTTGTCGTTCCTTGCAGTCTATCTATACTAATACATACATCTTTTCTACTGCTAGGGGAGATCACTGCGTTGGAGAGTCAAATCAAAGCGAGTCAATTCGTTGGGCATACAAGTATACTAGAATCAATGGCGATGAAAAAAGTGAGTCCTCTGCTTTATAATGCGCTGGTGCCAAGTGTATTTCATGTTCCGATTGAACAAACTAAAAAAGCAGAGACGTTTATGGCTAGATCGTACATGTAACATATCGGTCCGCAGTTTACAAACGTAAGATAACGTAGTACCAACAACATGCCAGGAAACAAATGGGCTCCTAAATGGGCCCTTAATCACGTTGCTGATAACTGTATCTGAGAGTAATCAACGAACCAGGATTTAAAATGTTAGCCTGTAGTTTTGGTTTGTCAATGATCCTTGTGTACACTTATTGTATACACGCAACCCAGAGAAAATTGGACCAGTCGTTACAATGGCTGTTTGTATAATACGGCTATAAGTGTGTCCTTGTCTAAATGAAATACAGTACTCGGTTGTTTATTCATCTGATAACGAATCTAATGTCAAGACACTGAATAAAAATACAATTGAATAGTTAGGAGACTCTGAACCTGTATAAACATGAACTGGCCGGGTGGGATCTTGAGTCAACTAACAATAAAATTCAACAAAGAAGAAACAACAGAGTCTACATGCAGCATGAGACTCCAAATTGCACGCCAATTATATAATGATGTTAATTAACCGCTATGATAGATGTTTTAATGCACGTCTTTGAGGTAAGATATCATAACATCGTGATAATTACTGTTTACATTCATACGCATGAAGACAATATTACCATCGTTGAGGCTGTACACAAATATATTAAAAATACAAAACGTTTCACGTCATATTTATTTAATATGCCTTTCACGAACTAACATACTCTAACATACTTTAATTTAAACATGTTTTATTTTCCCCATATATACATAAGACAAACATTTTAAGTTACAATCATATAAATTCATGGTAAGAAGGGTTACTAACATACTTTAACTAACATACTTTAATTACATTTACAGGCATTTCTCTCTCTCTCTCTCTCTCTCTCTCCCCCTTCTCTCTCTCTCTCTCTCAATATTAACTAGTTTGTGACACTACCTTAAATGCTTTGCATTAATTAACAACCATTAGTGTTTAGTTGCCATGTATATTTGATGTAGTTGAATATCCGGTATAAGGAGAGAGCCGTAACTAAGTTATAGAACTTGTGGCCCAACCCTTTTACCCATTCTAATATTGTTAAATTGAATTGAATTGATCTGTTTTGTAATGTATTGTATTTGAGGTAATACAATCATGTCTAAACTATAGATAAAGAAACAACATTTAATTCCTACCGTACTGATATATTCCGATGGTTGGTCTCGGCCCAACTTATACCACTGATATATTGGCTTATGAGTGAGTGGTATGCATGTGTGTATAAGCTGTTTATATATAGTGTACCTGTTTATATAACATATTTAAAGACATAGTTGTGTATATTATTTTCTCTTATTTTTTTGCTTCGCGAGGAAAAACCCCACAAAGCCTCGTAATGACCCGCAAATTAAACATGTCCAGCGGTATAGCACTTTGCTATTCTAACGATGAAATTATTCTGACTGATCACCGGTTCAGTGGCGACAATGTAAACAGTGTTGCTATGGAATAAGGGCATGATTTAAACGTTATTTTTCATCAACGATTTCAAAACTTTCTTTTATATTTACTTAACCGTGCCTTGTAAGAACTATTTATTTAGTTCAGCAATATGGCGGATCAAGAAGAACAGAAACCGTCCAGTCCAAAAGCACCTTCCCCAGTCGAAGAACCTGCAGAAGGAAATCAACAGGTAACAGAAGAACAGCCCAAGACAGACGATGCTGGCCGTCAGTCAAAGAGTCCAGAGGCAACACCCGTGGAGGGAGGTGATGGTGCAAAAAGTCCTGTTCAGACAGAAGATTCTGTAGATGCAAACCAGAGTGCTGGTGGTGATGAATCACAAGAACAGACAGAAACTGAAAAAGAAGCTACAGAAGCAGGTAGATCTATATTTTTATTTGATTGTCGAGTTGATAATACAGCTTGTTGTAATACTGTGTTCTGCTAACAGATTTATTTACATTTTGTGTAATAGTATTGTTGTATAAATGTGGTAAGTTATGTTTATCAGGTACATGCATGTTGTTTTTTTATCGGACACCTTTTTTGTGTTTAGTTAGATGTGAACAAACGAATGTTCAGAATAAGATAAACTGTGTGTTATGTTACGTATCAACAGTTGTCAAGTTGGGGTCATGTAGACCATAGGTTATATGACTCTGAATTCTTTGATCTAGGTGTAAACATATAAGGATATTAGTAATGTAGTACTCAGTTGTTGATATGACTTTGTTCAGTTAATTGGTAGACTGAGGACTTATTGGTGTCTGCTTAGGATCACATGATCGAGGAACAAAAACCTCACTTTGTATCATGGTTTTCCTTTACTACAGGAGTTCAGTGTTATAAACTAATTACCCCATTATTGGCAATCGTACAGCATCATCTTCCCTATAAACTTGTTTTGTAAAATTGTCCATTAAAAGTGTTGTCAGATTCTCATTTTGGATTCAAGAACCCTCCTTTCTAATGACCCTTAAATAGAAATATATATTATTTCAAAAACTCAATAGGTTTTGTTAATTGGCTTCAATAAAAATTCGCCAAAAGCGACCACATTTGACCAGTATTTCCCTTGCACAATAGGTGATGACACAGAAGCTCAAGAGGGTGACACCACAGGTGTTACTGAACAAACAGAAGGAGAGGATGGAGAGAAAACAACTGAAGCTGAGCAATCTATGGAACAAACTACAGAGGCGGACCAGTCTATGGAACAAACAACTGAAGCAGAGAAATCCATGGCACAAACTACAGAGGCAGACCAGTCGATGGCACATACAGAACAGACAGAGCAAACTGAAGCTGAATCCAGTCAACAACCTCAAGGAACTACACCAGGTACATACATATGATAAACTGTTAAAGTCACTTTACTTTTCCTTTGGAACACGGCTGAGAAAATACTAGCCCTTCTGTAGGATGAATAAGGTTGGCTGTGGGACAAGTGGAATTTGTTTTTACAATTGTCAGACAAATAACGATTTTCAAGCCCTGTTCAGTTAAATTCATTCATTATTTAATTATATAAGACTACAGTTCATTAAAAAAAATCAATAATAAGACAAGAAAGTCAGTGAACCAGAAGTACATGTTCAGAACACTCACTTACATTTTTATTCTGTTGAAGGAATTTATTCATATAAACAAAATGTCCGACTGGCGCAGTGGTAAAGCGCTCGCCTCTCATCACTGTGACCCGGCTTCGATATTCGCATGTGAGCGGGGTTATGTTGTCACCAAGTTGGGCAGGTGGGTTATCTCCGGGGCGAGCATGCGCATAAGTTGTATGTATTGTTTCGTTATCGTTGTAAAATAAATAAAGTTTGAAAAAAAAAATGTTAGCTTTAGTTTTATATAACATAAGTGATTGTGATTATTTTTTATTTGAACACAGGTTCTCCACAGGCCAGACCTGCATCGGCAGCCAGTCAGAAGAGTGTGACAGGGCCACCCCATATACCTGAACTAGATGTTGCCAAAATACCTGATGCTCCACAGATACCTTCACCTGATAGAGAAGAGTCAGAGCTGGAAGGAACCATGTCAAACACTGCTCTGGTAGGTTATTGCTGTATGCTTAATTTGACGTCCTGGTAAACGAGAGGTCATCAGTGATACACTGATACTGATGGAAACTTTACACAGTTTCAGTATACAACCTGAGGATATGTATGAAGGAGGATAACCCTGGTTTGAACTATTTAAAGAGAAAGAATTAGTAGTACAGGATATCTTTTTCTGATTTAGATCAGTTCTAGTTTAATTAGGGTTTACTTTTTACTATGATTTAGTTACATGATGTGAGTCAGTGAACCTAGCTTTGTTTCTATCAAATTGAACAAGCACTTTATGAAAAGTGAGCCGAGTTAAGATAAATGCAAAAGTAGAACACTACTCATCCGTTGACTAGACCGGTGAATCAAGATAAAAGACTGGTGAAAGTTTTATCTTACACAAATGGATTTTTCACTACACTTTTTGATAGACTGGTATGAAGTTACACAATTTATATGTACATGTAGATGTGTAGAAGTGTCATGGTGTTATGATCTGTAAGTCAGTTTAGTTTGTTTTTGATTTGTTTTATTATTGGTTGTAATATCGACATTTCAGAACATCATCTGGTCATTTGGCCTTAATAGAACCGTACGAGTATTGAATCTGACAGACAACACAAGGAAGGTGATCATGTATACCTGTGCTCATGTTGGAATCCTGTATGACTTTAACAGTAACAGACAACATATACTTCAAGGACACGTAAGTATAATGGGGAGTATGATAACTGTTTCTTGATGTTTTGATGAGTTTGACGTCCCTGTAATATAAGGTCATAAGTTATACAGTTTTAAACAGGACTTACCTTACAACCTTTTATTACCTGCATGTCAAGCTGAAGATTTGTCTTTAAAAATTGCGATTTAAAAAAACATTTTAGCACAAAAGGTTGAACACAAAAAAAACAGAATCAATCAGTTCATCTAATACAAAAGTACATAGACTTATTCACTGAGTTATTAGTTACCATTCATGTATGTCATGTTTGATTTTAGTAGTAGACAACTTTTCTTTCTATGAATTTTCCCTTATTTAGCTGTATAATTTAGCTGATAGATATCAATACATGTAATAAGGTCATCTAGCAATCCTTCAAAGCCTGCATGATCATAGAGATGTCCTAAATTGATGTTTTCAAAGCATATTTAAAAGTCTCTGAGATGATGTTTATGTTGGTGTTTAAAGTTCAGATTTAAGTATCTAGCAAAGTGAGTAAAATAACCTCATTTAAAATCTTAGTGTTAGGACAATATGAGAGGTAGTAACGATACTATGATGTTTGTTTTGCAGTCTAACCCCATCACATGTACGTGTGTGAGTGATGACAAGCGATGGTTGGTGACAGGAGACCGAGGCAAGGACAGTATGGTTATTGTCTGGGATACATATACAGGGTAAGTACTAGCTCACACATGTCAGAATTGTCATATTTTGTCCAAGAGGATTGACTGTTACTCTTAATTGATTTTACATCCAAAAAAATAAGCATGAACTCAGAGATTTCATGTATAAACACTTTCAAGCTAGAATCTCGTTCTACAGTTTCAGAACAGCACTGCAATGTATTGTTTCTCTATGTTGTTCATTGAATGATTGTCTGCTATACTTGGTGAAGTTGGATTACTTCAGTTCTTTTCACTTTTATTTATTGTGAGTAATTAATCCAGAAATTCAATTTTGTAAAAACTTTCACACTACGTTTTCAAAATGATAATTGTTTCTTCTTTATACAGGTGCTTTACATGATTGTTATTTTCAACTATACATACAACTAGAGCTTTTGTGTTGTAAATGCAGCTATGCCTAATAAGTACCAGTATTTGTTTTTATATAAATGCCCTGGTAATTAAAGGTCGTGAGTTATAGAGTTTAAAGAAGGACCTTTCAATAACGGGACGTCAATATATTTTGCAAACTTTTATTACAGAATCCCTATCCAGACTATATTTGACACAAGTGGTAATGAGGATGGTGGTGTTGTTGCCGTGGGGATGACCCCTGATGCTAGATACCTGGCCACTATCAGTGCAGCTAAAGCACAGGTTGGTGGTGTATATTTTACCAGGGGTTTTTCTATGTATAATGAGAGGCTAATGGTGGGCTATGTGAATTCAAATCCTGCATTACTGTGTGTTGTATATACTTATCATGTATACATGTCTATCAGATGTTTAAGTGTATGCCCATTGACAACAGATATATCTTATTATTGGTCAAGAATTAAAAAATGTTTAGAACCAAAACAAAGGCAAGAGAGATTACTTACTTCCAGTCAACATCAGATGAAATTTACTGAAGTTCAGTGATTTCTCCCAACAGGCTGTTCTTAGTACAGTTTTGACTGCACAAGACACGAAAATTGCTATCATCTTATCACCCTTACAAGTAGATTTTTATTCCAGATGAGCGGATAATTTGAAATCTGTACTTATCTTGCTTTTGACATATATGAGTATAGATGTAGAGAATGTGCATGCCCTGATTATACATGATGTTACGTTTGCAGGTTTTATCCATCTGGGATTGGACGGTTGATGGGGACACTCCCCTGTGTTCTGCTGAACTAAAGTCTACATACGGTGTACAGAGGTTTATCTTGTTTAACCCAGAAGATATCCACTACCTGGTTACCAACAGTGACTCACAAGTTATTTTCTTCCACTGGGTAATACATAAATGAGTATTGTTATATATAAGGATGCATATGACAGCAAAATTGTTCTACATTTTTATCCTGTCTTAAGATAATACCGTGAAACACCTCTGAACTGGTACCCACTTGGGACCAGGCAAAATATTTAGTTTAGAGGGGATTCAGGTTTAAAGGGGATTCACTGTACTTGAATATATTGAATAAAAGGAAATTTATGGAAAACGCAACGTTTATCATTTGTTTAACCTAGTTTGCATGAGTGAGAAAAAAACATTTCTTCAACATTAATTGATGACTTAGGTGCCTTTATCTTTGGTAATAGTCACTTTTCAAAACATAAACACTTGTACTGTATACATTTTGTTATCTCATTACACTCAGCTAAAATAAGTGTTAGTGCTAACAATGATTTCAGATAACTATCTATGCTAGGTGATATCACATGAGGCATATACGCAGATTTACGGTATCATACGTTCAGATAAATTGATATTGTTTATATTTTGTTACTAGGACAACGGTCACATGTCATACTACGCCCCACCCTTGACAGACCAAGACTTCAACAAACAGGTTGGAAGGTACAGCCAGTCCATCTTCCAGAGAAACAGTTCCCGAGCCTTGACAGCTACAACTATTGGTAACCTGGTGGTGTGGGACAACAACAAACCAGTCACCAAAGGTAAGGTAGTAGATTTTATTAGGTGTATCAAATCAGTCACAAAAAAATGTGTTAGTGGATTTTATTAGTTGTATCAAATCAGTCACAAAAAACTATGTTAGTGGATTTTATTAGTTGTATCAAATCAGTCACAAAACAAAACACTTAAATGAATTTCTAATTGGTCACTATAAAAAATTTGATATTATGCGACATATTTGATCAATGCATCTCAAGTTTGGTTACTGTGTATGTAACGGAAAGAAATAGTTTCCATGTACAAAACTGTCCATGCGTAACGGTGGGTGCAAAAATAGGTTATGTGCTCAGGCTCCTCATGCACGGCAAGGTAGTTGTTGAATTTGGTAGGAAAGTTGATTGTCTATTATGAAAAAAATATGGCGAAAATCAGCATAACAGAATGCGCTCAAGCGTTTTCATGCACAAGAAAACTCCAAGTGTAACCATTCAGGGAAACATAACTGCGATGAGGTATCAAAATGACGTCATTCTGTCGGTTCTTCTTCTTCATGTCCGTGCCAATCTCTGTATGATGTTGATATGGGATTACGCATCATGTCACGCGGCTAGAAAGACACTAGTAATGCTTGTAGCAAATAACGTGCAAAAATCTTAGATGGCCTGCAAAAAGTCTGAATTTAAATCCTATCAGCCACTTATTGAAACGAAAGGTTCATGCACAGCCGCTGCAACTAAATATCAGTCAGCTCACGTGTGTTATTCATCAGATGTTTGCGGCCATTCCACAACAGTATATTTATAGACACATTTTATCAATGAGTACACGGTACCTTGCTGTAGATGCGACACCAGGTGGATGTACAA
>ENA-OREC01002432-OREC01002432.1-marine-metagenome-genome-assembly--contig:-NODE-2432-length-10271-cov-14.747793_pt1 | contig 10271 bp, 10 predicted proteins | sample MGYA00248626_ERZ508543 | MGnify/ENA primary metagenome ERZ508543 (study PRJEB26211, sample SAMN05518279) | marine metagenome | isolation source: Puget Sound, Washington, USA | host: Bankia setacea...
CCTGGTACAGTTTTTGCGGATGTGGTACTGGTGCGGTCTATCATTGGTATATATTTAAAGTTTCTCGAACTCGCTGCATATCTATTGGCTCTGGACTTGGACGAGGTTCCTCCAACGGTTCTCAAGTTTTCCTCACAGAACTGTGTAAGTTCACTGGCATTTGACACAATACGGTTGTCGTCTTGAATAATAGCATTGGAAACTTTCCTTTTAATTATGCCACCAAGTCCATCGCATGGCCCCTTTCCATGACTGGTCTCAAAGTAGTTTCGGGTCAATTTTGCATTGATTTTAGATTCTGCTTGACTTATATCTGAAAAACTGTGCCTACACTTGTATTGAGCTGCACAGCCGTCCGTCCACTGGTGAATGGTGTGAACTTCAGTACCATTGTCTCTGAGATGCTGTACTGCTACCTTCTCAAATTCTGAAACTGCAAAAGAATCATGCTTAAGGTCGTCCGTTATGGTTGTAAATCCTTCCTTTTGGAGTTCACCGTGTTTCATATAATACAGCATCATGGGATGGATTGTAATTTGTTTTTGATTCCAGTGAAATGACTGAATTTCACGACCATATCTACATGTGTAATTTTCACTAAAATCCATAGCCATATGCAAAATGAAGATAAGAAAAACTATTCAAAAGTGAATAATTATATACCCTAGAGTCTCTAACTACTAGTTGTATTTCTCCATGTAGCATATAACTATGTTGATTACATACAATAAAGCATCGGAGTGTGTGCATAGCATTAGAGTTTATTTTAACAGAGGCAAATAATACCATCCAGACACCTTAAGTAAGGCAGTGGTATTTCCAGGATGAAGTAATACTGTATTTGTATGCAGGTCGGGGGGGAGGACTTACATTCACAGTTTACGAGACATAGAAACCCAAGCCCAGTTGTTGATGAAATCCTGAAAAAAACAACTCTTATATGATACTTTGATGATTTACTTGTAGGTCACCTACTCAGTTAGATGATGATGACGAGGATCTGGATGAGGAAGATGCAGATGGAAACACATCCAGTTTCTGGCAGGAGATGCCGGACTCTATACTCCTACATATCTTCTCTTTCCTTGATGAGAAGAATCTCTGTACAGCATCAGCAGTCTGTAAGGTAATGATGATAAAAAAGAAAACAATAGGTTTTGTAAACTAAATTAGATCAACTATTGCAACCAACTGTATATTGTTTTGTCTAATAAAGCCCCAAAACAAATAAGAGGAAGCATTAGTTTGAATTGAAAGTTATGAAATATACCTGCTGGTAACCATATGGCACAGTTGATTTTTTATAAAAAGTTTCAAAACCTAATCTGTTTGTTTCTGTATTCAGTTATTGTGACAATGTCCCACACGTTTTGACATTGAGGTTTCATTTTAGACTTTTCTGAGTTAAAGCAGTGTTTTCTTTTCATAATGTGATACATAATGTACATTTAATTATGTTACAGACTTGGTACAGGGTTGCCTTAGATGAGACTTTGTGGAAGGAACTGTTCCTGCTACAGACGGGTCTCAACACATGTCAACTAGCTCCAAGAAAACACTGCTGGAGGTCAGAGGTGAAGCGTATCCATGACAACTCACCTGTGATACTTACAGAGAAACTCACGGATCATACAGATGAAGTGTTACATGTTAGCTTCTCACATAATGGACAAATGTTCAGTACAACATCCAAAGATGCAACATTGAAGGTAAATACACATAATTCAAGAATAATTGAAAATGAACAAGATGATAGAAAGTACATTTTCAATTAAATTACACTGTAACACATGTGTGTCTTAAAAAATTATTATATTTTCTAATTTTTGTAATTATGTGCTAAATGTGAAACAGTTTGTAGGCAGCTTTGAAGCACTTGAAAACCCCATAGACTTTTACTTGTACATGTACCAACTGTTATTGCTTCTACAGATATTAAATGTGTTCTATTGTTGTATGACTTAGATTTGGGAAATGGGTTATCCAACCAGATTGAAGTACAGTAAAGATTTCCGTGAGCTCCTGTGTTGGGACTTTACACAGTTTTCCTGCTTCAACAAGTCTGATACAATGGTGCTGGTGTCCAGTGTGAAGTCTACAGACATCATGGACAGACGTGGATACATGGCCATACTATCTATAGTCAATGGTTAGACATGTGTTAACAAAATCTCATCATTGGTTTAGTTTTGATTTTGATGATGTTTTAGTTAAAAAAATAACTTCTTCTTCCCGTTCGCTGTATATTTTTTTTAAATAACGAGGCTGCTTATTTGAGATAAATGTCAATCTGCCATAAGGCTTCCGATTTAGTTTTGTTTGGTTGTTAAATCATGCATGAATCCGTTCCTGGAACCAGCCATTACTAAGCAATAACGGTAAAGTTTCTTGCTAAAGGAAATCACAGTAGCCTTTGATTGGGTTCAAACCCACAACTTAATGACACGAGTAGGGCACACTGTCTAGTTATAGGTGATTTGCTATGTTTAAAGTATCACTGGCTCAGCTGATAGAGCACTAGTTAGCCATTAGAGGTTCGTTGTTTCCAGTCTTAGTAAGGAAATGATAGTCAAAGTATGGGTATACCTTTGAACTCTATTGTAGCATGACAACAGAAGAGTTTAACTTGTCTTTCAATTATGAGTTATGACATAGAGAAAAATACATCCTTAGAAACAAAATATCTCCTTTACATGTTTGATGTCATAAGCATGTTTATTTTATTTATTAATGTATATGTGATTACAGATTTCAGTATTTTACGAGTGGTTACCATGGATCCAAGTCAGTTGTTTGGTGCATGGTTAGATGACACAACGTTTCTTGGAGGCAGTTTAGAGATCAGCCTTGACAGATTTGCAACAACTGTACAGATAGAAGCACATGAAGTACATGTATGTAGCTACAGTTTATTTTTATCAATGAAAAACATAATTATACAGGTATAAACCCTTTTTTTCTGGTGATGACAAACATTTTTTTATTGTAGTATTACATTCTAAAGAACAATAAATGTCTATTTGATATATCAGTGATGTAGATATTTATAAATGTCATAATAGTTTGAATGAAAGAAACAGTCTAACAGTTATTGTTCTATACAGTAGTTTGGCGTTTTTAAAGAACAACATTAGCATGTCATATGGGTGATTTAAAAAGAAATGAGGCTAAAACATGACAGAAGGGTCAACATTCCAATACAGTTAAGGCATTCCATTTTCATTGTCCTTATATGTTATGATGTTGAAGTTCATGAAAAAACAAGGGGCAAGTACATACAGCAACACATACATTTTATATCATCATGCTTGATTAGAAAATTATTTGCTGTTTTACAATTTATGCAAGTTATTAACAAACAGCACATTGGTATAAAACATGAATATATGATACATTTCTGTAACTGTAAGCAAGCAACATACTTACTTTTGCCATTTTTTACTAAAAGTTGCTAGATTGGCTCACTTTTCCCCCCCAAAAAATCATTTTTTATATATTTATATGGTCATTTTTCTATACACACCTCATGAAGTTTGTTTGTTTCCTAAATTGATTGCCATGTTAACTGATCTATTCTTCTGAAATATATAGTAAAATACATGTTAACAAAGAATTTGAAATTCATACATTATTCCATTGATTCTGTATTTAAAAGATCCTTTACATTCAGTTTCTTCAGACTCAGCAATTTGCAAGGTGAATATTTGCAAAAAAGATTTCAAAATAATAGTTCAATTCAATTCAATTCAAAAACTTTATTTAAAGATGGTGATCCAGTAAGTTTACAATTTATCTTCCCCGGGGCCATTCAAACATGTGAACAATACAACATTTTTTCATACATATATTGTATATATACAAAACAACTCAGGTTCATCGGACAAACACATACAAAAACATGCCTATAAATACTCACACTAAAAGTGTACACTTGTATGTTTTGTGTTGTTTGTAAAGGTGCCAGAGATCAGTCTACCACGAATGGTGCCAGAGCCAGTACCCAGAATCCAAGAATCCCAAGGTAGGCCACTCTTCACATTCAGCAGTGAGACAGCCAGTCTAATCAAGTTTCTGACTGTGTCCACTGCTTTACCTGTAGATGAGCATTCTGGTGAGAACATTGAGGTGCCCAGTCACACTGTGAGTGGATTGTCATCATGTGATAGTGAGGTGAGTGTGAGTAGTAGACTGAGTCAAGACTGTGAGATTTGTGGACATATCAGTGTCAGTCAGACCTCGGTACTATCTGGGACGGACAAATCTGTGCTCAACTCCTTGGATATGATGTCTAGTAGTTTGTCAGACAGTGGTGCGGAAAATTGCCCAAAGCTCACCACAGAAATCGCAAGAAATGTTGACTGTATGGAATTTGAAGAATCGTCAAAATGTGTGTTCATTACGGATAGACATTTAGACAGTATACCTGTTCAAGGCTGTGGTCACTGCAGGCGAAATAGTGGTGATAATAGTGCTCATAAACTGTGTAAAAACTCTTCTGGTCTGGAGATAAATGATCAGCAATTAGAGTGTGAATGTTCTGGTGTGGAAGTCGAAATGAAAGATAACATAGGTGCAGTAGGTAGAGATATTCTAGAACTAGATAGTGGCGATGTTCATAGATCAGCGGAAAACCATCATGTGATAAAATCTGTCCCAAGAGTTCTGGACGCTAATCCGCAGTCACAAGACTTAGATGATGAAAGTCTTCGTATGCAGAGTCGACTGAAGAACCTGATTTTTGTGACCGGGGAGTTTGCTGTGGCGTTACATCAGCTGGGGTTTAAAAACATACCTCCAAGTAGAGAGTCAGCGTTGTCAAGGGGTGCGGCTCCGTTTGACCTTGGAAACATGGACGCGTACAACATGGTGGTGAACTATAGTAACAATGATATACACATAGTACAGCGACAACAGGAACCTGATAAACCTGACCACCTTATAGATCTGTATGGTCATGTGACTGGACTGTGTCTTACACCTGATCAACGGTTTGTACAAATAACCTTAACTTCTATATCATTACTCATGTAAGCATGTTATATCATCATTAGACTTCCAACTTATAAAACTAGGGAATGGGTAACAGTATACAGTCAGTTGGGCGATCCGTTGGTGAAAGTTTGTGTCTGAAGCTTCTTCCACATTTTTCAAGTCATCTAAATGAAACTTGCTACACATGATCCCTATGAAGGGTATATGTGCAAAGCATACTTTTTTTGTAAAGCCCATCCAAGGAGTTTCTGAGTTATGTCACGTTTTTGAAATTCTTATATACATCCATATAAAGGTTTGTGTCTGAAGCTACTTCCACATTTTTTCAAGTCATCTAAATGATTTGTTTATGGCTAGCTTTATTCCATGTGCCAAATCAGGGATAGTTGTTTACTTATCACAATCAGTCATAGCTCTAGTTTAGAAATGTAATGTTCTCGTTTCAAATGAAAGAAAAAAACTTCACCCTGTAAAACGTTTTAGATCCGAATCATAACAGCTGCAAAATTATTTCTATCCCACAAAACTGAGACCATATCAAAATGAAATCAGCTTTTATCTGCCAGATTCTGGTGTTTCTTATATATACATGTACATGCCATGGTGACAAGCACCCATCATAGGAATACCACTGGACATCCTCTACAGGGGACGAAATAAATAACAAATCTCTACTTGTCCTGTTTAACTTTATTACAGTGTATGGTAAAAACAAGAACAAATACATGACTAATTTCAATATTTCCACTTGCCCTGCATACAAACTCACTTGTCAGAGCAACAGGGCCAGTGTTTTTTTGTGCCTTGCTCTACAGTTTATTTTGTTTGATTGTCTAATATGTCAACACTACTTTCATTGATACAGATACTTGTTCATCAACTGTCGTCCATGGATAGGTGAGATAGACCGTACAGATCCCTGGGCCACACCTGAACTCTCACCCAATATTGAAGTACGCATTATAGACCTGGTCACTCTGAAGGACGTGGGTGTGCAATATTATGGACATAAAGGTTTCTCACCATCCAACATGTGCTGCTTTGTGTTCCTAGATGTCAGCACAGACTATGTAGCAAGGTAAATGAGCTGGGAGGTCGTTGTGGGGTTTATATTGTTTTATTTTTAGGGATTTTTTTATGTAAGCATTTTTTATTAATTTTTTTTTTAATTGTAAACAATATTTTGCCATAAGCTTTTTTATATTGTAAACATTATTTATTGTAAACATTTTTTGTTGTAAGCTTTTTCATTGAGAGCCATCATCGTCATCGTTGTAGTCTTCATCATCATCACTACCACCACCACCACCATCATCAACAACATCAACTGCAAATATCGCTTAAACCACACTTACCATTTCTTTTATTACCAGTGGAAGTGAAGATGCGCGTGGTTACCTGTGGGATCGTCACTACAGATGTTTGCTGACCAACTACACACATGACTCCGGGGTGGTCAATGCCGTGGCCTTCAGTCCTACCAACCAAGAGTACGTAGTCACAGCCAGCGATGATAAAACACTGAAAGTCTGGCGATCTCGTGCAGAAGTTAGAAGACTTGGGATTGCCGTGTTAGATGAGGAGGTTAAAGACAGTGAAGGGACATCTGCATAGTGATAGTGAATACTTATAGACTCTTTATTATATCTCCAACTAATGAAATTAGGGGGAGGGGTAAACTGGAGTCAGCAGACGGTCAGTCGGGAGTTGGTTTGTTGGTGCAATATTGTGTCCCAAACTCTTCCTGCAGTTTTCACATCATCTTCATAAAATCACATGACAATAAACTGTGTGAGGCTCGGCCAAAGGATTTAAGAATTATGCCCCTTATTAGACATTCTTACATATCCTTGTTTCCTCCGACAAAGCAGAGATAGGGGTATAACTCATCAGTGATAACTCTAGTTTAAACAACTCTCCAATGATACTACATGTAAATTCAGGCAAGCAAAGAATCAACCTTTCCTTTAGGACAATGACAAATCACTCCTAACACATCTGCTTCAAATTCTGCTTATTTAAAGAAGAGCTGAAAAGTTTTTGAAATCTAAGGCAAATGCAGAAGACTCCAAATATATTGTGCAAGAACAAATGGGTAGGAAAAGTTAGTTTATCTGCCATGCGATTGAGAGTGGTAGTTCTTCTCATTTGGATTACATTTTTTGTAAGAGGAATTTTTCTAATTTTGAAGCTCTGGAGATTTAATGAAGTTATCTATATAGGTAGTGGTGAAAAGGTTGAATATAGAACATTGTGCCAAATTATAAATACAGCAGTGTTATAGTATATGCTGGTCTTATTATATAGGAGGTATTTGTGCGGTTTTAACTGTAATCCACTAAGCCAATGCTCTTTCATCTTGAGATTTCGTGTTATTTGTATCAATGTTGATTGTCTACAAAAATTTACAAAAGTTACACATTGTTTATAGAGATTAAGGCAGTTTACATTATACAGGTGTATCGTGTAGTAAATGCCAGATTCGGAAGGCTCTGTTTAGTCAATGATTGCAATGTGAGATATATTCTGGTTTTGAAAATATGTTAATTATATAAAATAGAAATACATTAAAAATGGCACTGTTATATTAAGGCATTTATGTACTTAATATTAACTTATAAGCATTAGGGCGTTTCTTTAAGAATTGTTTTATGTTTGCTACAAGCTTTAAGAATATGTTTACGGGTGATTAGCACTATACAGGTATGTGTATATGTTGATGATAAGTGATTGTTGAAGTATTACTTGTTAAATGAGTGAAATATTACTCTATAATATAAACGAGATATGGGTATTATATATATTAAACTGTTACGGTTTCATGTGTAACCAATAAGCCATATGTTACGTAGTTGTCTTAGATGCAAGCCCCTGATTAACATATACAGATCAGCAATGAACACAGGTTTCTAAGTTGTTATGTCTATGTGGCATGCTGATGGCAAACATTGGCAGCAACACATTGTTGTCAAGGCCATTATGTTATCGTTTATCTCTCTCATTAAAGTTTAGTACATTGTATATTCTGCTTATAGACGTTAAAGTTGTTACAATATGTGTGCCAGTGGGAGTGTTGGCTATTATAATTGTTTTCTTCTTACAGAAGTTTTGTTGCAATATACATTATTGTTACAGTAAACATAACACTGTATACACGTGTTCTAGTCTTTCCTTGCTGGTCTTGAACAAGACTCATTTTTGGCAGAGTGGTTTGATAAGAGCTTGTAACGTCCATTTCTAGTTTTCATATTTGGAGCATGAATCTCAGATATTTAGTACTTGTTAACAGTATCTAACCAATGCACATTTTCCAGGATATGACATTATTAACTCTCCTTTGGCCCACTCTCCAGGCAAAAGATAGTAAACCTGTAGAATTATTGCTAAGAGTGGGCACAAAATAGTGGCGAGAGAGCTGTCAATATATCAGGACGGTATTCAATTTCTCGTGAATTGTTAATTTAAGTGTTACAATGATCCGTTCCTATAGTCAAGTCTGCAGATTTGATTAGTATTTATAGCGACGTTAATTGCAACGTAAAACTTATTCATTTGTAATCACCGTTTGGCAAAATGTACCGCTAATCCTACCTTTTTTCATGAAGAGCAGGTATTCAGGAAATGGCATATTGTGGAACCAGTCAAATACACTAAGCTCCAGCGTATACTTTAACTTATAACTTAGAAGAAAAAAAACACACATCAACTCAGAAAAAAACAACATCAGAGTACAAATTCCATTTCTTTATTTCAACCCACAAGTCTATGCTAGAGAAATTATCAATTAACAAAACAAAACATGTATATATCAGTAAAGTTATTCTTGAACATAAAGCATGTGCACATATCCATGTATACCCAATAGTCCTGTACACTTGACCACCTACATACATATACACAGAACAGAGATTATCTAAGAATTGCGTAAAACAATTGTGGGAAAATGAGACTTCAATAAATGATCCATCACTGATTCAGTATGCAGTATTAGTGAATGACAATGTAACACTGCTAATGGTGAGAGCCACATAGATCTTGACCTTAATCACTGGACGATTCATTTCAAATATACCATGAACAATTCTGAATTTTTATTAGATTCTAAATGTTCAAGTCCCTCAATTTATATCTTGGCAATCTTAAGAAACATGTGATTTGAAAGCAGAATTGTAAGCCAGTCTTGAACTCCATATCAATACCAGGTTTATACATCCTGTTTGTCATTCAACACTGCAGCAATTACCAACATGAGTATCATTGGTTTACAGTACAAAATAAATTGCATTCATCCGACTAAACCATGGCATGTGTACAATTAAATACAGTAAAACTCCTCTATTAAGACCACCACTTGGTCTGAGGAAAAATTGTCTTTATAGTGGGGTGGTCTTGTTATTGTGATAAGATAAAGAAGAAATCAATGAAATGGGGCTTTAAAATAGTGGTCTTATTAGTGGAGTGGTCTTCTTTTCGGGGTGGTCTTAAAGCGAGGTTTTACTGTAGTTGAAAGTACAAATTATAATTAAGTAGATAATTATGATTAAAGACCTTGGGATAAAATTTAATTTGTTTCAATTATAGACACTATAAACTATATAGTTAATTAGTTTTTAGATGTTATGTGATGAGTTTAAGAGATTCTACCTATCATCTGGTTGTTCATGATGCTACCAGTGAAGTGCAGAATTATATGTAATTAAACACTTATATAAGTCCCAATATCACATGATTAAGACAGTCTCCATACATACTTTTATATAATACTTAGTGAAAAAGAGGTGAATAGAGTTTGTGTGAGCTTGGAGAGCAACATCTAATATTGAGTGAAGATGATGATGCTGATGCTACTTTGTATAAGAATAATACCAACTACAACAATATAACATGTATGGTGCAGCACAAGGTTTCATTTTGTTCAAAAACTGTCAAAGAGTTCTATAAAAAAAAAAAGTGTACACATTATACTTCCTATGTTTTTTCTCCTGTTTACAATATGTAGGTACATGTATAAAGAGATTTACAAGAATAGATGTAAATGTGAGCAGATGGCTTTATGGGCTAGTGAAACGATTGTGAACTATATTAGTCATAGAAAACAAATACTGAAACATTTTATTTTTGGATTCCTGACCACAATAATATCATGTCTTCTATAGCTACATTTGTACCTCGCTGACCAAACTAAACCATTGACCATAAGTCGACACATGGCATACAGTTGTGCATAATTAATTGACAAACAGAAAAAAGACCCCCCCCACCCCCCCCCCCCCCCCCCC
>ENA-OREC01002433-OREC01002433.1-marine-metagenome-genome-assembly--contig:-NODE-2433-length-10271-cov-13.589661_pt1 | contig 10271 bp, 7 predicted proteins | sample MGYA00248626_ERZ508543 | MGnify/ENA primary metagenome ERZ508543 (study PRJEB26211, sample SAMN05518279) | marine metagenome | isolation source: Puget Sound, Washington, USA | host: Bankia setacea...
CACCGAGATCTGCACTCTTTCCCTACACGACGTTCTTCCGATCTGAGGCTGTCCGTAAAGCTGTTTGGTGAGGCTGTCCGTAGAGCCGTTTGGTGAAGCTGTCCGTAAAGCTGTTTGGTGAGGCTGTCCGTAAAGCTGTTTGGTGAGGCTGTCCGTAGGGCCGTTTGGTGAGGCTGTATATAGAGCCGTTTGGTGAAGCTGTCCGTAAAGCTGTTGGTGAAGCTGTCCGTAAAGCTGTTTGGTGAGGCTGTCCGTAAAGCTGTTTGGTGAGGCTGTCCGTAGAGTCGTTTGGTGAGGCTGTATATAGAGCCGTTTGGTGAGGCTGTATATAGAGCCGTTTGGTGAAGCTGTCCGTTAAGCTATTTGGTGAAGTGGTCCGTAAAGCTGTTTGTTGAGGCTGTCCGTAAAGCTGTTTGGTGAGGCTGTCCGTAATGCTGTTTCATGAAGCTGTTTGGGGAGGCTATCCGTAGAGCCGTTTGGTTAGGCTGTCCGTAAAGCTCTTTGGGGAGGCTGTCCGTAGAGTCGTTTGGTGAGACCGTCCGTAAAGTTATTTTGTGAAGTTGTCCGTAAAGCTGTTTGGTGAGGCTGTCCGTAATGCTGTTTGATGAAGCTGTTTGGGGAGGCTATCCGTAGAGTCGTTTGGTGAGGCTGTCCGTAAAGCTCTTTGGGGAGGCTGTCCGTAGAGTCGTTTGGTGAGACTGTCCATAAAGATGTTTGGTGTTGCTGTCCGAGTAGCTGTTCGGTGAAGCTGATGATGCTGATCAAGTTTAATATTGCTAGCAAAACCCTTTTATTTGCTGATAATGCTAATGAGAATGGTCAAGTGGATGAGGTTGATGAAGCTGATGAAGCTGAACAAAGTTATGCAGCTGTTTGTATTACTTTCTGTTAAGCTGTTGGTGAAGCTTTGGGTGAAGATGTGGGTGAAGCTGTCTGAATGACACTATCATTCAGGTATACAGGAACATTGTTTATTACATTGTCCTTTCGTTGGCTTAGTTACAAGTTTAGGAATCCTGAGTATAAGGTACTCTCCTATGTTTGGTATTTAGACAGAGTGGCTACTTTTCTCAATTTGATTTTAAAGTCCGGTTCCAGTTCTTATGCAAATTGGAATAGTTTCAGTATTGGAAATTAAAATGTTTGTTAAGTAACATAAGTAACCTCAATCAATATTTGCCATGCATCATAACACATTGTTTTGCTAGTTTAAAGTATTTGTATAATTGTCTTTTTCGAGCCGTGCAAATCAAAATGTAATTTCCAATTACAGGCACGGGATTCACACAACAAGATATAGAATACAGCTAAAGGTACATGGATGGAGAACTTCCTATTACAAGTAGGTATATCCTTTTTGTAAATTTTATATTGTTTAGTAATGATATATTCAAACTTTTAGAATAATAAACCGTTTATAAATATACCGAAAAGTTTGAAGTGGACATATTATGGTCTCATTCTACTAGTACTAGAGAAGTATGTTTTGTCAACAGTGTTTTCATAGCTTATAGTTGAGAAGTTTCCGGAAAATGTCGTTTGCCCAATTGAGTTTAAGTAGATGTACAGCTTCATAGAGTATATCGTAACAAAGACCATGTATTTGGTGATGTTTTAGAGGTGTGTATGTGTTTCTTAACTAGTTTACATTTAAAAAGTCAGTAGCAGTTGTACAGAGCGTTGACTATTGATCGCTCTGTTACATAAACTAATGAACTCGGGTCTCTTGCACTGGAAAGATGACCAAACTAATAATATGATATTTCAACTGCGCACCGCTTTTATAACAACAAACCTCTTCCCTTAGTTACGGTACAGTACAATTATACATACTTTGGTTTAGATTTCTCTCAATGAGCCCTGCGAAACATATAATTCAATTAGCGTGTAAACGACATAACAAATGAAATGTTTAGAGTATTTAGCTGGTTGTTTTTGTAGACATAGCACAACTGATGCCAGGTTGTGTGTCGTGTAATGTTCGTGTAATAGTGGCAGTGATAACTGTAATGTAAGGGAAGTAACTCTACATGGAGTTTGACATACATAACATAAGGTATTTGTAAAGCATTTTAGGTTTTGCATGCATACGTAATATATGATCTGAGTATGATAACACGAACACAGTCATAAACTCTTTTCGAACTTTGATTAAAATAATACATCAGCTAAGGCCTTGATATCATGTTCACCTGGGACTTCCGTCCAATGTCTTATCGCAAGGTTCTGTTTTACAACAATACTATTAACAATGGCATTAAGTAAACACTTTATACTTTGTGGGATGTCATCAATGTTAGCTACATAGAAATGTACAAACCTTAACGTAGAAGTACAACTGTAATATTAAGCACGTCTTATTAACAAAGGCGTATTGAAAGAGCATATGTTACAATATGTGTGAACTTGACTCAACATCGGAAACATAGCAAAACAGTTTAACTGTGAGTGTAGTTGATGTGTTTGAATAGAAATAGTTCAATAACTCAAACACCACTACATACATGAACGGGCAGATAGTTAACCCTAATAGTTATCGAACAATAATGTAATGTTTCAACATAGAATACATTTAGGGTATTGGAGCATTGGTTAGACTGATATAACACGAACAATTGATACAAAGCTCAGCACACGCTTGTATGACCTTTCTTTCTAGGATGTCACACAATTCATCGTTGTTTCAGTTCTATTTCAGCGTAACTGCAACGATTGCTACATTCTGAAAGAGAAATTGAAAATAAAACTGATCATCATTATCCAATAAAATAGAGGTGGTGTGGCGCATTGGGTAGCGCGTCTGACTCCTGATCGGTGGATACCTGTCGGTCGTGAGTTCGAGCCCCATCAAAGGCCCCCCTTGTTTCATTGAGCAAGAAACTTTACTCTCATCGCTTAGTACTGGTTGGTTCCAGGAACGGATTCGAGCGTGAATTACCTAAGCATAACAATTGCGTCTTTCACAATCGAACTAAAATAAATTAGTATAAACTAAATAAAACGCGCGTCAAATAATTGCAATGCGTGTTGGTTTTAATGCATCGACTATAAATAATATGAAACTTTAATGGATAAGAGCATGGATGACATGCTCTTGTATTTCTAGTTACATCAGTTCTAAATATTATATATCAGAGCAATAACGAGTGTTTTTCTCAACGACATGTTATTAACTATGTGATATATTGTGATATGCATTCGAATTTACTTACTAATTGAACGGTGCGACTCTTGATAAAGCGTTCCACTTGAACTTGAGTCATGTAATACTCCACGAAATCTTTATACGTCGCATTTACTACTACACTTCAGCTGGTATATAATATCTGTATGAGCATAACATTAAACTAGAGAACTGTTTTCCTTCTATTTGTTTAAAACTGGCGTGTAGTGAACTATTCTCATGTCAGTGACGTGTCTTTATACTATACACTATTCCTTAATATAAGATTGGACTTCAGCAGCGCAATGATGTCACCAGTTAAAATCAATATAGGATACTATTACCTTATATTAGTACACACATAACCCACACACATGAGTGCGCTGCATGAATCGAGATTTAAGAAATGACACACCTGTTGTGAAGTGCATTAAGTTTGCTTAGAAGTGAGTTATACTTTATACAACTCGGAATATTGTTAGAAGGATAACAACACAAGTGCAACACAACTTACAGCCATACTTTCATCCCTGGAAACGTTTCAGTAAACGTCGTCTGCGTCTCTGTTCCGACCTTATTCTGTCAGCTTCCGCAAGATTCTTTAAACAACAAATTTTAATGTCGATGGCTTTTTCCTCCTCAGTAAATAATGGACAATTTATCAGAGGGGCACCATGTGTACCCGGCGGACAATCTTTCTTTCCATCGACGTTGTCGTTTCTTGCACCACCTTTTTTATTTTTCCCTAAAATAAAAGGATATACTCTCTTCAAAAAGTATCAAATACCTAAGTCACAGTTATAGTGGGGATCGGATTGTAGGCAGAGGACGGCGTCTAGAGGAGGGCGGTCACGGACACATTTAAAATTGCTCCGCACGCTACCACGACGGGAATTTCGGGTCGAATTATTGAACAATTTATCAGTCGTTACCACAAAAGCGTCCGTGCGATGTTCGGCTACAGACCGTGTATGGATTTCAGAGGTAAAAGTAAAAGATGGAGCATCACAGTTTACATGTGTAGAGCTTTTTGATAGACTACTCATTCAGGAAATGTCTTCCACATCAATGTGTTAAACAAAAGAGCAGAAAGAGTTAACCAATTGTAAATCTTAAATTAATGTTGCAGCTATTTTTTGAAATCTTACTAATCTGTCTTCAAGTGCTGTATTACTGTTGCCCCAGATAATACAACAATAGTCAAAATAGGCTAAATGTTTGCATTGCAAAATAGCTTGCGTTTTACAACAGATACAACTGATTTTATACGGGATAAGGTATATAGATGTATTATCATGTATTACATGTATTTATAGCACTGACAACCTGTGTGCTCCAAGAAAGAGTTTTGTCTACGGTAACACCTAGCAACTTCTCTTGTAATGCAACTTTTTATCTCACCAACATTAGTCAATGTTTGAAACTATTGATATTCTTGAAACTCAGGTGAAACAGCTTAATACTTAACGAGGGCCTCACGACATTATAGTGACCGAAACGTTGAGCGGACGTCAGCCGAAGGCTGAGCGGACTGGTCGGTCACTATAATGTCATGAGGCCCGAAGTGGTGTGAACTATTTCTTATATTATACCGTACACTTCAATGTACAACATTAAATAAACAGATGCTGTAACAGTCTAGCTCACCTTTTCCTCAGCTGTCAACGTAGCGAACCGAGCAACCGACATTGTTTTTGTTTTGACAGTTCTAGAATATTCATATGTTGTGATCTTTGCAAAAAATACGGCTCAACGCAACCAACAACTGCAACTTAACTATTTCTTATATTATACCGCACACTTTTCTCTAATGAATTACAGGTACATTAAACAGATGCCGTAACAGTTTGTCTTCTTAGAATCTTTACTTTCGAGCAGAGTAGCCTAAACCCCGTCACTGTTGCAAACATTTGGTTGTTTTTACCGTTCTAAAATATTCATGTGTTGTGATTTTCGCACAGCGGGCCATAATGCTGGAATAGTGACCGGTCGTTATTTCAGCATAGTTGCCCGCTAAGCTGTCAGCTCACGTACTACGCTAAATTAAGGCCTCTTGCAGTTTGTATACACAAAGAAGGATCGAATTTGTGTAAGGTATAATATTTCCTTTCACACTTTCTCTGTTTCCTCATTGTACTTCTTCCTTAACATGCCGATTTTCTTATCATTTCATTATTATAGACTTGTTCATTTACAAACACTTCCTTTACCAATGTTTCCTCTCTATGTGTTGTGTTCCGTTAACTGTACATTTCTTCTTCTTTTATCTATTGCTTTTACTACAGTTTCTTCAGTGTCAACTAGTTCTAGACTATCACTTATATCTGGATTAGCTGATGTAGTTGCTTTATCATCAGCCACTGGGAAATCTTTGTCACAGGAATTACATTGATTGTCTTTAGAGGTTTTCTTGGTGTCATGTTCAATATTTTGGTGTTAAGTAGCATTCTGAGTTTTGCCATTCATAGTGTTTATGGAAGATTCTTCAATAAGTAATCTTTTGCCGGGACTTCTTATGCTATTTACTAAACTACTGAGACCAAGAAGCAGTGGACTCCTTGACGGACTTACAACATATTTAACAGATGTTTGGCTGGACGTTACACTATCATCACTATTCATTCTAGGGACCATATCGTTAAACACCTCGCTTTTCCACATCATGTACCCTTTTCCTTGTACAAAAAAGTGTTTTGTTGAAATAGAGAGTAATTACACATTTACAGTCTATATATATATAATGCTGCTCTCTACTCCGTTTTTATTTTTATTCAAATGGAAATTATACAAGGATTCAAGTTCACATTTCACATCTTTATTATATTCTTCATTAAGAATTGTTAATGAAACTGCTTTGTTTGAATATTTACATTCGTAATTGCTGCATGTCTCTACTTCACTTTCCATAGTTCCAACGTTGTTGTGAACATGTTCCTAATCGATATTGTTTAAAATCGTACACACTTCACATAAATTTAAGCTTTAACGCGAGATTTACACTTATAATGAGATCAGCAAACTACAATTTAAGTTTAAATTCAACTTACACATACTTAAATCATTTATTTAATCGCGCAAGATCCATGGTCGGACGTTTACCGAATGCGCTCGATTCACTTCGCCTCCGTTTCTTATACTGTAGTACCTGTACTATGAAAGTGTGTTATACTTCAACTATGTACAAGTTCACTGTACGTATTTGTAGAGCGTAATTGTTCCGCAAAAATTACCCTGCGGATCCGGTAGGACCGGGTACAGTCTGACGGTAGGTTGATAACCTAGAGCTAGAAGTCTAGAACTATGTCGAACATTTATTTTCAAAACAATAGCCAGCTTAGAATTGTGACTATAGGGTCTACTATATTGCATGCCAAAATTCCCAAAAGCATCCAAAGAAAATAGAATTGTTCAGCTGTAATACATTACGGTCTCAGTTGAACGTTGATTATCATTCTCTTTTAAATGGCGACAACTAAAATCTTGTCTAAAGAAATGCAACAAATTTACCCCAATTACCACTTATTTCTTTTTGATTCAGCATTATAATTGTAACTGGTTCCCAATAAAACAAACTTAAAAAATGAAACTTACCAGCAAATGACAATGATAATACTAGAAAGCCAACAACAACTGCAAGGATATTCATTTTGTCAATCTCTCTAGTAGAATAAACAGTTTACTTGAACGGATGTGTTAGTTTATATACTAAGGGCTGTAATATGACGCAGAACATTGTGATGTGTACTTCCCTTTTAGTATAATATAAATACGAATAGAGGTCTCCACGAGTCCACATCAGACATGTTAAACCTAACCCGGTAACATGTATGCAAATGGTTTTATTGGGGGTAGTTTTAATGTGGTTTATGGCGAAATCATGCCAAGGCTACGACCTGCTTAAAGTTCAATTAATTCTGAACAACTTTACCGCTGGGTGTTGCACACTTTGTTCAAGAATAAAAAGATTGTTTTTTCTATTGCTGACATTTCATACTTTCTCTAGGTGTACATTTTTTTAACTCTGGCAAAATGTAGCATTAGCTCCCAGTGTTACGCATGAACTTCGGATAGACTTCATGTAGGTAGTGTTAAAGAGATACATTCATTGGGACGAGTTATAGTCATAAATGAGTAGTACTATATAGATTAAACTTGTTATATGAATGATGAGTATTATCCTTTAACCCTGTCAAAGTAAAACTATGCTCATATTTGATACTAAAGAAAATGAATACCCGTATAACAGACGTATATAAATAATGTCCGAGAACTGCTACACTTTATGTTGACGCTGGTTCTTTAGTTTTCAATTAGAACTTGCAAGACCGAATTATATCAATCGAAAGATTGAGACATTTAAACGTCCGAAATACTTATTCACAATTTAAAATCGGATTGCATTCATAATATATTTGTTTCTGTTTCTCGTTGACTGTACTATGTATGCATACCCTGTTTTCATAATAATAACAATATTGAACAAGAGATATAAAACTCAAAATAAATATAGAGTGATTCGGATACCTTCGGTTCTGGCAGTATTTTCCTTAAGATCATTTACACGTGAGGTAACAGAAGTGAAGTAATGCATTAACAGCTAAATAAAACACAGTTCGTTTCCTTCTGTGTGTATAGGAGACAATCACGGGACCGTTTTAGAATACAAGGTAATATCAATGTACACACATTCACTTATAAGTACACATGCAGAATTAAAGGCATGCCATTCAGAATAGTGTGCCGTATAGCACATGCTAAAGTACGGATGAACTCGAATCAAAACAGGAAGCATACATTAAACGTAGTAGTGACATTGTAGTTGGATTGTCTGAATAGAACCAGTTCAATAACTCGAACAACATAAAGTACAAAGGTCAGATTCGTATTACCCTAAACTAAATCCAACACTATTGTAAATTCTAAACCCGTAACACAGTTTAATGTATGCCGGCTCCTAGTAAGACTTGTGTTACACGAATACGTGTCATTACAAAGCTTAGCATTCTTTGTTTATAACCCTTTCCTTCCAGTCGGCCACACGTTTCATATACATGTACGTTTCACTATTGCTTCAGCGTAACCTAGACAAGTGCTACCCTCTGAAAGAGAAATTGAAGTATCTTGCATTTCGACATAATTAATGTTCATACTGTGGCACGTTTCCTTTCCTCGTTACATCTTACGTTATACCACTATTTCAGCTAAGTGTCGTCATTACACGATGCACATAGAGACAATTTAGGTCCCTGTCTTTGTACACTTCAGTATATTAGGCAAGTTAGAGAGAGGTATACATGGCGAGAATCTTTCGAAGGTGAGCCTAATATACTGACGTGTACAAAGATCTAATATTCTATGTATCCTATTATCATTGTCTGCAAACAGTTAAAAGGTCATGTAATAAACAAATAATTAAAGGGCACACAATTGTGCTACGATTTAAGACGCGTTCTCACTTAGGGATGACACACGCTGTCTTCGTGCTTGCTTGTACAATTGGAGATACATTGTACGTTAAATGTTAAACATGTATTATTTTTTCGTCAGATAAATTTATCTGGAAAAATATGGACACGTTTTAACGTCAATGTGAACGTGTACACACTTATAAGCATTAATATAGGTACAGTGTATGCTAAAATGCCTGTCTTCGAGGAAAGAAATATGATTACTGCCACCGATTTTAAACCTAACAAAGGCATTTAGAAAACCAAAAAAACATTAAGTTGTGTACAACTCAACGCTATTATTGTTTATAGTAGCCTTAATTGTTTAGAATAGTTGTAAACAATTGTTTAACCCTTGATATTGCCGTGTCTTCAAAACCATGATCATTTACGAGTCCGTGTATTAAAGCGTGTGTAACATTGTCAGTTTGAAACATATTTGGGCAAGTGGGTTGCATATATAATTTAGATATATATAGCTTTTGGACAAAAAAACCCGAAAAATTTGAGTCCCACAGTAAACAGGAGACATCAAACAATATATAGATTTATGATGATGTTTGTGCATCTAAATGTATAAAGGAGGTGTTAAACAAGGTGCATTCATTGCGTTTTGACCAATATTCATTTGTTCTTGTGACATAACAGGACCAAGAACCAGTATGTCCGTCATTTACGGACCATCATTTACGAGACGAACCCCGTATTTTATGTATTATCCCTGTTTTCTTTGGTTTAAGTGTGTTTATTTCTGTAAATTAATATCGTTGAGGTTAAATGACAAGGAAAAAGTAAGAATTACGCATTTTTTCTGGACACGTCAGTCCGGGGGAATTATATGAACACACAGAGGTCTTTTTACTCTGAAGAGCAGATGAACATATATACTCAGGTGAGTCTGTTTACATCATTTGAAGTCTAAACGGTTTTGTTTATTTGTTTAAATTGTTCTTAATTGTATATTTATTCAGATGAATTGCAATGTTAGGTTGAAAAGCTGTCCCGTAATTGACGGTCTGGCCTCGTAAATGATGATTTTTTCCATCGTCACATTTCGCTCACAGAGTGAGCTTACTGTTTATAAAACTGCATTCAATTACACATATGCATATATACATACGTAATGTGCCTTTATATAAAGTTTGTGTTTTATACTTAATATTGAAGAGCATACACACTCAATAAGTCATAAGAACGTGGATATAGATTGTGTACAAACATTTAAAATCAAGCACTGTTGATCATATATGAATAAAACATATTTTCATAGTAAATATTCAATTTGAATCCTTAGTTGCTCTCCTTTTAAAAATTGTTTTGGTAGATCAGTAGAAAGTGAAAGCATCCCAACTATCCTACACTCTATGTGCGTTGAACCGTATCCCAGTATTCCGGTTGTTGTACATAGAATGTTTTACATTGTTAGTTGTTAGCCGTATCCCAGTATTCCGGTGGTTGTACATAGAATGTTTTACATTGTTAGTTGTTAGCCGTATCCCAGTATTCCGGTGGTTGTACAAAGAATGTTTTACATTGTTAGTTGTTAGCCGTATCCCAGTATTCCGGTGGTTGTACATAGAATGTTTTACATTGTTAGTTGTTAGCCGTATCCCAGTATTCCGGTTGTTGTACATAGAATGTTTTACATTGTTAGTTGTTAG
>ENA-OREC01002434-OREC01002434.1-marine-metagenome-genome-assembly--contig:-NODE-2434-length-10270-cov-10.896399_pt1 | contig 10270 bp, 3 predicted proteins | sample MGYA00248626_ERZ508543 | MGnify/ENA primary metagenome ERZ508543 (study PRJEB26211, sample SAMN05518279) | marine metagenome | isolation source: Puget Sound, Washington, USA | host: Bankia setacea...
TACTAGTTAAAAGTGTGTGTTGAATGACGCAATGCTGGCTATGATAACGTACTAGTTAAAAGTGTGTGTTGAATGACGCAATGCTGGATATGGTAACAACTCGAGTTCCATCTTCTCAAATAAAAACAACAGTTTAACAAAAATACACAACCTAAACATGTGCTCAAGATATGTCTTCTGAGTTGTTTCTTGCTAAGCTTAATGAACACGTGTACTAGTTTCTTATCTATAAATCAATTAAATTATTCACATAAAGCTTACGTCAAAGGTATATTATAATTATACATGTATATATAATTATACGTATGTACGAGTAAGTCTTCCAAAAATATCATTATGTGAAGTTTGGGTGAAACAAATAAACGTAGATCTAAATGTGTAAGTAATTATGTTTTATAATCTACTATAGGCTATTGTTTACTTTCATTTAGCGTTAATAGCGCAGTTTAATACATGTACATGGATCTTAGAGTTAAAGAAAACATAGCGATGTGTACATGCAAACAACTTGGCGCTATAAGAGTTTACACATTATGATTAAAACTATCATGTAAACAGATGTGTACATTATACGACGAGATGTTAAACATACACAAATTATCCACCGAAAAGCAAATCATTCATATGTATCATACACGTGTGCTCACTGATTCACATGTAAGGTTACTGAAAAAGGTGAACAATAAATATATGCACATGAAATATATACACATATGTGCGGTATATGTACATCTGTATGCGTATGTAAGTTATATATAAACATAGAAGGTGATCCAGTTGGTATAATTTCTACCGGTATGTACATGGGAGGTCAAACGACTATAATGGTCAAATGAAATATGTAAATGATGTTGATGTTTTGTCCCTAACATTGAAATATAAGTTAAACACGAGTTTGTTAATTGTCTAAGAAACAAACAAATGATGTAGCCACTTATAAATTGTTCATCATATTGGGAACAGGGGCGCTAATTTGACAGTCCGACTACAACAGCTAACACAAGGGATGTCAACATGGAAACGGAAGTGATGGTGAATGAGAAAACAAAATAGGTGCAACTTAAGAAAATATATCCGCACACCTACTACCAAAAAAATAGGAGCAACGATGACTCAATATAATAAGTTATGAAGAATGAAAACATAAGTTCACATCCTTATGCATTATAAACGGTTTCATGGAGAAATATGTTAAATGTCAGCTTAATTATATACTAATAAAGCACTTTAGAGTGTTAATTACTATGATTTGTAGAGGAAGTAGCTATTTATAAGTGCATTACAGACAGTATAAGTGATAAATATAAACTGACAGTGCTATTTCGTATGATTTACGTGTTCATTAATTTCGTAACAAAGCATATCTCTGGTCGCTTAGCAATGTACATGACAACAAAAATGACGTCATACAATGTTCGCAAAAATGTCAATAAACATACAATAGGTAGATCTAAATAGTATAAGTGAACGCATAAATTTCATAATTACAAACTTTTTAAGTATAAACAAACTAGTTATACTTTTAAAGGAAATGTATTTTTTTAGAGTTCGACTTTTGTCAGGAAATGTATAAACGACATCATACTCTTCGTTACGAGTAGGTTGAAACACATCACACATTCGGCCAACAGATCCGAGAGTCGGAGACTTTAGTCTTTAGTACTGATTTGTTTGTAAATAGTATTAAGTTCAGCATACGTGAACCTTCGTGTTTTTTTCCATGCACAAACAATCGATAGACACATCTTCTGTTTTACGAATGTATGTTGTTAGGGTTCATTTTTAATACCACGTGGTCTTCTAAATACACACAGAAGATGACGGTGTTGGAAACGTTGCTCTGATCAAATGTTACACAAACAAGTATAATTCATGGACAAATGAAAACACGGTGACATGATTAAATTACAATTACAAACAATCAAGAGTGTTATACGGAATTCAGTAAGTTTGAGCTTTTGGAATGAATAAATCCGAATGTTAAAGTTATGCCATATCCAAATATACAGCCACATGTTTAGATGCAAACTAGATGTGCACGTGCAGATTAGAATGATACAAACATGTCATGAAATACGCGGTATTATAATTCAAAAAGTTTAATTTGGTTAAATGAAGACCTTATATAAAATCTAAAATGGTTACGGGAGGAGCAGTGAAACTTGATCTTCAATAGCAGGTTCCTCTTAAATGATAGATGTTTTTCTATCTGCACTGACGGACTCTCTTCCTATTAAATACCCATAGTAATGAACCTATTTCGACGGTGCGTCCGTTCATCCATCTGATATATATCACATGCGTCGCAAAAACCATTGATATCAACAGATAAATGTTTACTATACCAAATGCATTGATCGACATTTTAATAGTTCTTGTAATTCACTCAAGTAGGTGTCTTTTTGAAAAACGACTGATTTCCTTGATTTTCCATGGCAACTGAACATGTGTATACATAAATGAAGGACATAAATAATAAACGATTTAATACAGATCGGGAGACTAACTGCGTAGAACAAGTCGGACAATGAAAACTGTTGGGAGAAAACATTTAGAGCTTTAAATCGTTAACACAAAAACAAAAAACAAAGCTTTAAAAAAATGAATACCTGCACATGTTTTCTCGCATATTATACAGTAAGTTTTCATTGAAAGAACTAAAAATAACTATTTTACGCTTGAAAATTCGTCATCAAATTAAACAAACATATAGCGTCACAAAAAAACAGGAAAGGCATTGTAAGTTCATTTTAAATACAATTCTAATCGTTCAAACAAATACAAAAATATGATACACGTATAATATCACTGCAAAAGAAATGCCCAGTGTTGTAAAAGGTTCATGCTAAATACGCTGGATGAACATAGGCTCAGTCAACAACACAAACGTGTAGATATACACAGTATAACTAACACGTACATCACATTGTACTCAGTTGTAGACACGTTTTGAACATTTTACTATATAAAACATGTAGTGATTGTCTATATGGGCCGCACTCACCGTCTTGGATTCAGTTGGGAGCTTAGTGTCACAGCATTACATAAATGGGAAAATAAATGCACTAGAAATATATTTTTCTACAATTGTGTCATAGAATTACGGCAGTATTCAAAACATTGTTCAGTTAGTTTGTATATGGAATGTTCTGAGATCCATAGGATCTATTGAGATTTCTTCTTTATTATTAAGTACCCGTTTAATCATTAAATGTGATAGATACATCTCTTTAACTTTCGATATCCGGTTACTCTTCCCATCCGAAAACAGTGTACCCGGTTTGAATGGTAAAACGTCACTAGTTGGGCAATAGTTGTCCTCAACGTTACCATGACAACTTACAGCACGTTTAAACAGCGTCAGTGAGGTGCCGTCTGATACGTTACCAGAATGCACGAGATTCTTTACGTTTGCTACCGCAACGTCACAAGAAATCGGCTGCTGGAGGAACGACACAACCGACTTATCGTGACTTATAACCGCAGTTGTAAACATTTTATAGATTGGATGTTGTAATAAATCATTTAAAAACATACTATTTACACTTGGCAGAGTTGCCTCTTGAGTTCTTGATTTCTCAAACTCGCCTACACTCTGAATTTCGATAAAGAATGACACATGTGTAAGTTTGTTGTCCTTTACAGGTTCCGGCATATCCATTTCTGATCTCGTTTGGAGTCTGTCTAACATGAAGTCTATTGAGCCGGAAGTATGGCTAATGACACCGTGCGGCTGCGCAGAGTGAACAACCAATCGGTGCGTGTTGTCTTCTAGCATAGCCATAGTTGACATTGGATACACGTTACCGTCGAATGGAATATTGTCTCTATATTTCCTGCCCATCATTTGCAACCCGTTTGAATCCACGTAAAATGTTCGGTTTGATTTAACTACGGTTTCTACTCGCATTGCAAGGTCACCGACAAAATTGGTAGTTTTTGTGATGTCACTCATGACGTCAACATGGAGCGCACTTCCTGTTGCAGCGTTTAATATTGGAATGCTTACAACTGATGAGAAATACCCAAAGTCTGATTCTACGCCACAAGTGAAGTTTCCTTTAATGAGTTTAACTTTCGGAGAACTCCTAGCTGCGGGTCCCTCATTTCCCCCTGACATCATAGTATAAGCCCCACCATAACCCCGATAGTATCGCCAATCGAGTTTCACTTTTGTACAAAAATCTTTCTTTTTATAACAGACTTGGAATGGTGACCCCGTGGCTTGAGAAAAGGTTACATTCATGATATCATTTTCACATATGTATTTACCAGACGCGTCCTTCTCACTAACAGTTATAGCTTGGCGGCCATTTTGGTTAGACTCTATCCCAGCTGCGTCGTTTACACGGTAGGTAACAAGGCTGACCGGAGGAAGGTCTACGGTGAATAAAATGTCAAAATGACCGCTTGGATTTTGATGGAAGTCAAAGGTCAACTGTTTTCCGATCGGGTCAAGGATTTGGATTTTAGAGGATTTCAATTGAATGGTAACAACTTCCTTCCGGGACTGAGGCAGTGAGTTAACAAGGACAATATTTGTAGTGGTGCCACTTAAGACCGGTATTGGTACTTTCTGGGTAAGTAAATTATGTCCCGGTCTCCTTAAACCCGGATGCAAGTAATCACCGTCTCCAAACTGCAGTAATTGCTGAATAGTTAAGGATAGAACTATCTGAGTAGAATTAAAGGCAGCTGACAACATTTTCTCATAATCCTCAGCCACGTGCGCTTGTGACGTACCAGTTATTGCGTCATGATGTTGAAAAACACCCAAGTTCTGCCTCGCTTTCACCAAGTTTTGCAAGATGGCGACTTTCACGCGTTCACTGATATTCTTCACTTTGTCACTACGGAGAAATATGGACGCAAATAATTCAGCCGCGCGGAGAGTTTCAAGCACTTCTCTTCCAAGCTTCTTATCAAACTGCCGTGTCGTGAAATACCCGGTCCAGTATTCCGAGTTTTCGGTGTAGGTATAAAAATCTCCACTGACGGTTGGGTACTCTAGATTGTACTTTAAAGTCTGTTTATCAATCTCGAAAAAATAATCTTTAAGCGTACCAAACTTCATGTTCACATTAAAGTCCTTCTTCTCGTTAACATACTTCATGAATATTTTAAGATTCTTATATTGCCTATCCCATTCTTCTTTCGTATCATATCTGAAATCTCCACCGTGCGGCAACATCATCACTCGGTATTTATAGTTGGCGTTCTTCAGGCGGAACTGTTCTACCAAATTCTTCGCAAACGTGTCGAAGTTAGCAACACGCACATGACCCGCATGGTCGCCATTCATTGGCTGTTGTGCACGAGAAGACTGTGGTTCAGGAAGGTCAGGCATGTGAAGGAAGTCAAGACCGCGACACACAGCTCTGTCCGGACCACAGCTATCTGATATACTCATCCATTCGTAAGTGTCGATCTGAAAATATGATAGCATGTGTGTTCTTTTTTACGAAATTCAAGTCATTCATTTAAAAAAAGAATAACAAAAAGTATATATATATACCGGTATACATGTGTTTTATATGAGACGCTTAAAGAACATGGTACATATAATTGATTTATTCTTATGTATTCCTGCTCGATTTTGAAGGCAGCAAAAAAGTGTATAAAATCAAGGTCAAATCCATTACTGAAACTAACCAGGGAGGGCATGACCTGTGGACTATTATGTTGTAAGTGTTGTTTGTACTTACGTGAGCAAAAATGTCGTCGGTGCCTTTTGGGTCCCAGAATTGGCGCCAGTTGAAATTCAACTTATTCTCCTGCCCAAACAACTCTTTCACCGTTCTATGGATTCGTTTGATCAGCACATTCTTGAGCCCCGCCTTCTTCGCCAAATAAGGCATCGTGGAGGAGTAGCCAAACTGGTCAAAGTTCAATGACGACTCTGGAACGACGTCGAGATTCTTTTTCACCCAATAGTGGCCTTCAATAAGTTGATCGACGAGTGCGAAGTAGTGCGGGGAAGCCTCATCTGGAGCCACCCACATACCGGAAGTGATCTCCAGACGACCGCTTTGAACCAGCTCCCGGAATCGCTGCCTTGTCTCTGTCGTCTGATTGCTCCACCATTTGTCGAGAAAACAGCTCTCCACCCACACAAACGTCATATCCGGGTACTTGTTTAGACGATCGACCATATTGGATAAGATCAATGTCGTCTGATCGTCAAAGTATTTCTGGTACGTTTTCTTCCACCCAGGGTCATTATGAGAATGGGGTATCACAATTACTTGCAGTGTTTCTGCATCAGGGGCTGACCCTTCAACGGTAAGCTTGGTTGGTTTCTCCCAGGGTCTATATGATATTTCTAATTTATCCAGAACAGAATTCATCGTATAGTTGGCAGTTATTTTTAGCATTTCTATACTTGACACACATTTCTGCACTACATTCACCAGCTTCGATCCCGCATTGAGGGCAGAGTTCATAGGGCCAGTCAAGAACTTTTGGAACTCAAATCTGCCAAGTGCCGTCTGATCGTACTCAAGGCCGGCATCGTTTCTGCGGATCAGCATCAAAACTAGTACTATTGAAACCGTTGCTATGGCAACCTTCCCTAGTAACGATTTCTTTCTGAATCTCATCGTGACGTTCGCCTTTGTACCTGGATCTTCTGATCAGCACTTTTCGTTCGTCTGCATCAGGGAAATCTGAAAAGATATGAAAATATAGTAACCATACACTTCTGGAAATGGAACACTACTGCTACTAAATTACTACTGTCATGTATGGCTTATATATTGTAGTTGTTACTGCTGTTACCGCCACCGACGACGACGACACTGATTAACTAAAGGTGTTGTCGGTTATTGTATCGCTACTGTTCCGTGTGTTACTCTTTAAATGGTATGTATAATTATGGTTTTAACGAATTGAGTTTAAACTTGAACCTGTCTACGTGTAAGTTAACTTCGTGCACTGAATATGCAAACTCTATGTAGCATCGACATTCCCAAGCTGCGATATATCATGTAACAACGGTGTAAGGAATAATGTGCATCTTGTCAATACAATTATGCAGAGCGCAACCAAAATCAGTTTCGTAAATTGGTTGTCTGATATAATGCACATGGTGATATAAACACTGTTCGATGAAGCTAAGCTATCGCTTTAATCGAAGATTGTCAGAACAGTGGAATCGGTGTCCAAACAAACGTCTTAAACATACTTTTCGTTCAAACAGAACAATTCTCGTCAGTTATTCACAACACCGGTATTTTTATTTCTTCTAATATACTTGCTCTTTCCATTATTTCAACATGTCAGTTTCTTTCATGCTTCACAAACTGTACGCTTTTGCACTATAACAACTGTGTGAGTGTGTGTGTGTGTGTATAAGACGCTGAAACATGTATGTCAAACTACACTAGTATACATGTCTGTATATGGAGGTGACAGTAGACTGCTTAAACCGCAAATACATAATAGTTCATTCATACCTGAGAGTAATGGGCGCTTATTAATTCTATGAAGTTGACAATAGGACCACGTTCGCGACGACAACCCAATGAGGTCTTAGTAGTGAGGTGGTCTTAATAGCAGGCTGGTCTTAATATCGATATTGAAACTCGAATGTAACAACTGTAACACGACAACTTGGCAACAACAACAACAACCGTAAACGAATGTTGATGGAAGTACGAACTATAGTGAAAGGTTGATCATTTTATCCAAGAGTCAATATACAATACACATATATTTACATAAATGCAGATTTTAGAAAACAAGCAAATAAATGACTGCCCGATTAAAAGCAATATTTCAAATTACCAAACTACAAAATACAACTTCCGAAAATCATAAACATACTGAGTTAATTAACAACCAAAACGCCTTAGTGTTAACTGCATGTGTTAAAGAGTACATTAGTCAGCAAAGTTATAATTCGAAATAATCGTAAAACATATATAATAAACTTACTGCAGTATCAAACACCGCTACAACTACCCTCAAAAACAATCCAGACACACTTGAAACTTCTATGTAACAAAACTAATAATCAACAAAACGAACCGTAATGTTAATCCAAAAACTACAAACTTTGCTTACAAATCAGTCGAAAACCAAAAGTGGATGAACGTTCTACTACTATCAAGCCTATGAAACACATCGGTATGCTGACCATTTAGTAATGTGATGACAGTCCTAAACAACACAATGGTCCAGTAGCGATGGTCAAAAGCCATATGTCCTGTAGATTTGCCCCTGGGGGAGGGAGAGAGGTGGATAAAGAGGGGCGTACTGTGGGGCGGGGAAGAGTGTAGAAGTCACACAAAAGCTTCTTGGCGTGCGGAAGCTGACAAGTGTCATTAAAACCACCAAAACACTGTTCCCGGCCAGGTTTTATGAGTTTAAAAACGTCCCCGCAAATTGGGCCGAGAGGGAAACAAACGAACAAATGTTACTTTATTGATGCAGTGAACTTCTGTTGTACAGCTACTCTAATACAACCACTACTGTAAAATGACCTTCGGTGAAATTAAGTTTGGCCTTAGTACACAAGTCCATTTATTTCCCCACTTACTCGTCTGGGTGGTTAGCCTTTATACATACGTCCATTATAGTTTATATCACTTGGAGGTCTACTCCTATAGTATAGCCATTCGGACATTTGGTTGTACATTTATGCCACAAACTAGTCTCGCTATGCGGTGTTTTCTCGAGGATGTGTTATGCTGAATGCTGTTATTTGTCGGTCCGCCTGTCAGTCCGCCCGAACGCTCTGAATCTGTCCGTCCGCCCGAAAGCTGTCTGTCCGTCATTTAGCTGTTTCCCCGTGTGTTCGGTTATTTGCACATACTTCATTTCAGCCTATCCGGTGTGGAATTGTTGTTTTTCGCTTAACCTTTTTTTCAGTCTATATATTTCTCTGTTTTTGCTTTTGAACAGACCAATAATTAAACTACATGTACTAAAATATTCTTTTTGCGATCCAATTATTTTGATTGTTTTCAGAAAAGTTACAACATTTATAATAGCAATCAGGGTCCAACACTTACACCTACTTCGTTCACTGCATGACGCTAGAATTAAAGATTGCTGACGCAACACTATTTTAGTAAGTCGACGCACGAACGTGGCTTACAAGCTAACAATAGAACAACTGATTTGGTTTGAGCTTTATACAAGCATGAAAACACTGTGCCTTCAGAAGAAGTCACTCACGGCTGATAAAAATAGTCTTACATCCTTCCTCGTCTAACGCACGGATCTCAAGTGACAAGAGTTCAATTAAAACACACGACGGTTTAAATTTAATGTGGTTTTGGTAAGGATGCGTCAAGGCGCCAGAGAACTACATGTGCATATGTAAATTTAAACGTGTAGGCAGTGTATGTAGAACTTACGATAACTATGGCGTACCATCCACACCATCCCTGTTTGGTAATCACTTTCGAAAACCGGATCATCGATACAGAACGTAGAATGAGAAATAAAAACACAAAGCAATATCAAACTCAGTCTTGTTTTAATTGAGCTTTCCATGGACGATGTATAGTGCAAGACCGCTGCCGGATATCAACACACTTTAAACTGGAATTGAGTTATACATGTATAAAAGAAACATAGTGGGCCATTAGTCGAGATTATGTTTATTGGTTATTGAATAGAATTGACCAAGGCCAAGATTCGAACCAGATATATATAAAATACGTTACCAGTGTTATCAATAATCACCGAGTCCGAATAAATCTACATTGCAAAGCTACGGCGCATTATTTTGACCGCGGCCTAAAGGCACGTACAGTATATGAACATTACAAGTACATGTATATAGTACGGAGCGGGAAAGTCGATGATACGGTGTAATAATATAGACCAACAAGCGTACAATGGTGGGTGTCTGGTACTATATCTACCTGGTATATCTACAATAATACATTCAGTAACCTCGTCCACATATTTAAAAGGTTAACGTAAATGACAATACCTTGTATCTTCAAGACCACGGTTGCCAACAATTTAAACCACATTATAATTACACACTGTGAATCATTGGTAGTGTGCTCTTAACCTTTCAACAAACAAAATAACAGAAAAAAACACGTTTGTATAGGACTCAAATTTCAAGAAATATAATACTATAATCGTAAAGCTCTCTACGCGAATTCTTTTTATAACAACACTGAATTGTTGACCTGGAGAGATGAAAAGTTGTAGAGTTATCACTTATCCGCTGAACATGCTCACAAGTCTTGTTAAGGGTGACCTGTTGAACATGCTCACAAGTCTTGTTAAGGGTGACATGTTGAAC
>ENA-OREC01002435-OREC01002435.1-marine-metagenome-genome-assembly--contig:-NODE-2435-length-10267-cov-15.195093_pt1 | contig 10267 bp, 7 predicted proteins | sample MGYA00248626_ERZ508543 | MGnify/ENA primary metagenome ERZ508543 (study PRJEB26211, sample SAMN05518279) | marine metagenome | isolation source: Puget Sound, Washington, USA | host: Bankia setacea...
ATAAATCGCGATTCGTGCATACACATTCTTTATACTTTGTGATATCTAAACGTCAGCAACTGTTACTTTGCAAATAGTCCTGTAACAAACCGGTAGAAAAATAAGGTCTGCATTGTATGTGTGTTAGTAAGGTATGCACGTGTGTACCATATACCGGTTTCATTGAGACTGTTTGGCCTTTTAGAAGCTGTTTCTTGGCGGAACCCTTACTGTCCTCCTTATTTCGGATGTGTGTAATGTTTTCTGTACTTATTCTGCGTACTTTGTATGATGTACACTGTGTTATAAGTAATTTGAGAGTCTACCGAATTTGATTTCAGACTGTTGTAATGGGTATTTCCTGGCAGACTCTGTTTTCATTTGTGGTATATGTATATAGAATAAATTGGTTCTCAAAATCGCTACATACTTATGTCTGTATTTTACTTTATATGCAAAATATAACACGACTATATTTCTATGTAATGGCATGTATACACATCATTTCAATTGTAATGATCACGTGATACCTTGTATTATGGGGCTTTGATGAAGTGTTTTGACTGGGTTTACTGCATGGTTCAATACGAGGCAATTACTTGCAAGACAAATGATGTTACTAATTACAGTGTCTTATCTACCATTATTAGCATCTAAACTTCAAAGCTGTTCTACATCATTTTACGTTTGGTTTTGTGGACCTTGCCAGCAATCGGGTGATGTATTGAGTACATACCTTCTCAGATAATTTATTAATTTCAATGTATCAAAGCTTTATATATACATTCGATCCCAAGTAATATATCATATAGCATGTAGCGACAATGTAACATAACGGAATATCACAGTTTTGGACATTTATTAATTATTTTTCGCCAATATCATTTTCAATTATTGGCACAATCGGCGTCTTCGTAGTTAGATTTGTTGGCTGAATGATCGAATGAAATATTAGTGTTTACAGTTACAAATCGCTGTGTGTAATGTATGATGGTAACTAATGATATGCAGAAAGTATTGAGAATTGAACGGACTGGGGTTTTGCGTGTCTTTGTTTAGATGATAGTTGCAAGTAACATGATGAGTTGTAAATGAGTTAGACTTTACTACACTTGTATTAGGTTGCCGGATTGTTTACACTTCAATCTTGTAACATGTTTGTTTGCAGTTCAATCGGTTTTTCAACTGGCAATGCGTTTACTTAGTAACACGTTAAGCATCAATTATTCTATATGTGCGTTTGTTTGTTGTTTTTTGTGTTGTGTAGGTACGTTTAATTTTTGAATTGTTGTGGTATTTTAGTTTTGTTTGTTTGTTGAAAACTGTGTTCGTTTTGTTTTTGGTTTGTGCTGTTGTTTTAAGTGTAGTTTTGTTTTGTTTTGGTCGGGTGGGGTCTAGTGAGCGGATTGTTCATGACTATATATGATTTAATATGAATTCAAGAGGAACTTAACATATTCTCATTGACTACAATATCCCTATAACTCGTTGAGTACAGTTGTATAATTTCAATGTATGGGTCGCCTCACTTAGATTATAGATATATTTGGTAGTTCTATTTGGTAAACAGTTTCTTGTAACTAAATATACATACATATAACAATAAAGATGGATGACAACATGGAACATTTCACATAAGTTCACATAATTATACAGTTATAATATAGAACCTACATGTTTATATCGGAAGTTTGTTACGTCTCCCTTGAAAATAGTACAATAATAATAGTTCGTTATCGGAGGGTGGGACTAACTTGTTTTATGTCATATATTTAAGGTACAAGCTAACGAAACAAACTACAACACTATATGATATAGCTACCACGGTATCCCCAGTCTAGTGAATCGGATATATTTAAATTTACTTAAATCCGAGTAAAATTATATTGTATGCGTTTAGTATCATATGCATATTGTAGTTTAATTTGCTGTGACTGGTAGTTTGTTCCATGACAAACTTCCAAAACTCTTTTTAAAAAGGATTACTTTCTTGTTGAGAAACATAGTGACGACACATCCCGTGACATGATTGTTCATATCCTCTACCAGTGACATGTTTGTTCATATCCTCTACCATGTTCTTAAATTAAGCTACGTGTCCAACTACTTGTTGTTTGTTTTATTTCTGTATATCTGAATATTGAAATGGCTAAATCAGTATTTGTTTTGAATTTAGTTGGGAATTCTAAAAAATTAAACTTATCAAATATTAAGAGTTTTATCGTGTTATGACGTCACACAAAACACGTCACTAAGGAAATTATCCTACCAAATGTGAAGTTTTAGAGATCAGATTATGTTAAAACGTATTAAGTTGAACATTAAAAATAGTATTTAGGCAAGGCTGATTCGACATTTGAGAACAAGTAGTTTTCTTACAATTGGATGTGTTTTCTGTGTTGCCATATGTTTGTGATTAGATTGACCGACGTGTTTGTTTTACTGATTGCTTTATTCTCTAGGGTTAAACTCTGATAGTTGTTCTGGTGATTGGACTCTTAAACGCTTTTAATTTCTGTATTGCATGTCGGAACCTATTCATATGTGTTTGATACTCGTATAATGTGAATATGTTATGATAGAAGTCAGTTCATCATAAAGCCGGAATATATTACTAAACGAGGATGATATTATTTCCAGGAGGTCTAGACAGTTTGTCTCTGTTGGACATCCTATAACTTGTTAATACCATATGTGTTTTGTAGATGTACCAGTTTTAATGGTAAACTATTGTCCGCATGTGTGACAAAGTGTTGACTGCGCAGAGTAATATATGCGTTTATGCTTTTGCAGATGCATCGAATAGTGTAATATAATTTTGAATACTAAATTTAATAAAGATGAGTGAAGCCTAAGTTCGATATTACATTTTAGTCCGTTCTTCTTTTTCCTCTTTCTCAGGTTTCTCCTCCTTTACGAACATCGTATACATATCTACTGCGTATTTATTACAATGTAGTTTATGCAGCACAATGGATAATTCCTTCCTTGGCAGACTGCTACATTTCTACCGCCATTGTCTGCGCTATTGAAAACATCTCGCATAAATCCAAAATAAAGTACACCTATGTATACTTCTTATTTGTTTCCACACACATTGCACATAATAAAAAAATAATAAACAACACATTTCGAATTTCTGTAAACGGGCATTGGTGATACGATCATGCTCGACGCGAGTCCATATAAAAATATATAGCTAAAATGACTCATCCCTTTCTCTGTCCATTGTGTATTATCATATAGTGTGCTACATCATTTATAAGTTATATTGGTAGTGTACTTGTTATCAATAAGATGCACAAAAACACATTTGCAAGAGTATTTTACAATAAATGGTGATGTATATCTCACACATACACACATCTTAGTCATGCTCTTAACTTTGTACAATATTTGTTTTGTTGTTCATCTGTAATATGAAGCTAGGTGTTGAACTTTTGACACTGGTCAAGTGATTGTACATATCATTGTGTGTATAACTAGTATTTTGTTTCGGTGGGTAATAAATCTGTTCATATATATTGTCGATATTGTATTTAGTTGTAGTGGATGCGCCCCATTAATTTTAACTGTTGCAAAGCCCGTTCAGAACACACGCGTTGATAAATGACTTTGGTGTTTCTCTCTAGGATATATAAAGGTTTCCAATGTTCGATAGTATGTCAATAAATGTTATAATTAATGGTTTTACTTCTTTGTTTCATTGGCAACATTATGATTTGTTGAATATTACATTATAAATGACAGATATTGGTAGTTTCATTTTGTTAGTCACGTATAACTATATTTACTGTGTATACCATTGTATCGTGTTTAATTACTCACACTATTGAACAAAAAAATGTTTATCTTTTATTATGTTTTAGTTCTTTAGATTTGTATTGTTTTCTGCTAATTATGGAACTTTGGTACTTGAAACAGAAACGATGTTCCCTTTACTGACGTAAGCATGTTTGTATTAGAGGAACATTAATCAAAGATAGGAATGATGAATGTTTCCACGAAGGGTCTATGTGTCATTAGTTTGAAGGTGTGTCTACTATTAAGTATACACACCAAAAGAAAAAGGCTCAGTAAATAATACTACCACACTGTTCTTAGATATAACTTCCAATGATTTTCTTTACGGAGATAAACTTCCATATGCTTTACTTAGTTAGCAAGTCATTTTTGTACGACCTGTGAGTTAAAAAATCAGGATTAATGTTAGTAATTAATATATCGGCTGTTTTATTTGCAAAACAAAGTGGCGTTGTTTTCACGGATACTTAAAGTCGAGAATGGTATACATGTGTATAGGAAGAGTTCCTTCTATTCAAGTAATGCATGTTCTACAATAAACGTTTGTCTCGTTATATTAATGCATTCAGACTATGTCTTCCATTTTCTGAGTGTGTGGTTGTATTGTCTAAATCACATTATCCTATTGAACTTTTTAGACGTCAATGTATCTAAATCTACGCCTTTTTCCCGTCTATATTTCGTTCACATACTTAAGTTAATGACCGCCTAACACCAGCTTAAAACAAACTGCCACACTTGAGGTATGAAAAGAGATTTTCAACACATATACTTAACAAAATGTGTTATCAAAATAAATTGTTTGTTATGTTTAATAAGGTTTCACACACGTTTTATGATGTCACAAACCTAACGAATGTTCGTCTGGTGTAGATAGTTATGTATATTATAGTATTATGTTTGTGTGAGATATACATTTATAGTTGTACTTGACATATGAATAAAATGATTACAAAACTAGAAAAGTGTGTTAATGTTTATATATCTGATTTACGCGGTAGTTTTATAAGGTTTTGTAAAAAAAGCAATCAATAACATAGGTTCATTGATCTGTTTCCACTATTTAGAACGTTAAAACGTGCACAACAACATTTGCATATATGTATGTACCACGGTGGGTAGATTGACTTGTGAACAGCTTTATATCCTCCGTGATTAAAACACAAAATAATCAAACTTAAATAAGCCCGCAAGCAAAACCAAATCCGACCCTGTGCCTCTACATTACAAGTATTATATTGAATAGATACATCGAGTACGACGTTACAGGACTGACATATTTTTAATTTGTTTGCGTGTACAAACCAATTGATGTTTGGTCATTTGAAAAAGAAAATCCATTTTTTTCTGAAGCCAATGCAAGCTCATTCAATGTATGGGCAGGCTACCCAGGTTAGTGACAGGTGCTTCTTTATATGAGGGTAGTCTCCCTTTGTATCCAAATTGATTTAACGTCATTGCTGCTGTATTCCCTAGAAACTGATCATGTTTAGGAACAGAATAGGAAAGTTAAAATGGAACAAACTCACAATAAAGTCAAATCAAAACTGAAACGTATTAAAAAGTGTAGTCTTTCGAAAAAAAGTTAATGATCCGGGTCATTGAAAACCCATCTATCAAGAACACGTTTGACTATTTGCGATTGACTATAAAGTAAAACTGTAGCATGAGTCAGGTGACTGATCGTAGCTATAAACTATCTGGTCGAAAACCATTATCACTTAAAAACGTTCATTATCTGCAAAGAAAACGCCACAACACCAAGTACGAGCTCCACGTAGATAATGACATAAAACTCAAAAACAACGTCCTGATTCGAAATGAAAAAAACACTGAACTCAATATAAAGCATGACGCTGTTCAATATATTAGTGTGTACAATGCAACTCTTGTACATTTACCTATGAATCATACAACTACAATACAGCCGCTTCAACAACAACATTTAAACTGTCGTAATATATCAATAGTTACCAGAAAGCTTGACTTCAGGAAAACAAACATGCATAATTTTATTTTAAAGGTACTCGTTATCTTTGTGAACTTGTTCATCTATGGTTAATATGCGTCACGTGTACATACAAGCAGTAGTACCGACATTTCGTCCCGCTCGAGTATTGCCAAATAAAGGCAAGCATAATTTGGTCCACACTTTACATCTAATATCTATGGTTACAGATCAATACATATACAAACAATCAATGACGTCATCAATGTTTCGTTTTGTGAGGAGAAAACATCACAAACCTGATTCTAACCACACTAGATGAATAATGCTAACCACACTCTGACGTCGCCACACTTTGGTTCTATTGACGAGTCTTTCAGCGTTATGTTGAGGTGAGTGAATGGTGCAACGAAACAAGACGAATGACATCTTTATGTTACCATGTCCTTATCAGATCTTCTCAGCTGTATCAAACAAAAGATGTGTAACAATTTGGGTAACCACAATAGGTATCCAAATATATATCAACAGCGAGGGTGTAGTAGAGCTACTGGATTTCTTTGCGGTAACAATTTAATATGTCAACAAGAAATAACAACTAGCACTAGGACACCCGTTTATTCAGCAAGTACAATCAGTGTCAGAGTTATTTGTATTCCGGAACCAGTTTGATACAAGACTAACAACTTGATATGTGTATAACGAGAATATGGAGGTCTGCCAGGGACGGAATTACCCATAACCGTCAATATGCGTCTTAAGTGTACAAACTCACATATGTTTACACGTAACTAGCATCTGTTTACCCATGACACTGACAGAGCATCCAAGAACTTCAGATACTCACATGGTATCACTCGAACTTAATCATCCCAATCCAGTAGTGACAAACACACTATTAACGACACCCAACCAATTTGAATTTTACTTACTTCAACTCGTAAAGCATTGTTACACACACAATTGACGTTAATTGGTTGGGGCCACATTCCTGACTGACCTTATTAGTCATAAAACAATACATACAACATAGCTTACCATTGACCTTGAGTACATACCTTCCCACAAAAATTGACTGTTAAACCATAAATTCGAAAAATCCTACTATGGTTCCATTACTCAACATATATCAACATATATTTGGTCTAAGTAACGCCTCCCTTCATATGGTGATAGTGGTGTCTGGCGCTGAGGCGGGCAGTACAGGAGCAACAAAACCTGGACATTGAGGCACATTTATTCGGCATGAGTGTTCAATTTTCAAATGTTTATGTTAATGAAATAGAGAACTCCTGTCAACCTGTCGATAATAACCGGCAAATTATACTGACACCATTCGAACTCGACTGAATAAATTAAAAGACATGAGTTTGTGAAGACAGCGTATACTCGTCGTTTGATACAGAATGTCGGTGAAATGGTGAATGGTTGTTGTAAGAAATAAGAGAAAATATCATTGCGGCCCGAGTACTTTGAAGTATGAAAGCGATAATTTGTACGTTGTCATAAACCAGTCAGCGAGTTGACGTTCTTGGCACCTCGTTTATACCTTGAACATAGCATGGAGGATAAACACAATACTGATCTAAGTAAGGTGGAATAATGACACAGATGTTCTTATAAAGCATGTGTCGTTACCATTGCAAACAACGAAACAAGAAGGACAACAGTTTATTTACAAGTGATGACGATTGGGAGATATGACTGTACAGTGTTCATATTGCAATGGAAATGCAGAACGTACTAAGTACTACAGAATATAGAATACTATAGATCACTGTTGTGTGCAAGAGTTACCAAAACCATGTGTGTATGGAAACAAGGGGATAGAAACCAATCGTTTCTTTGCCACGTGATCGCAAATGAAGGTAGAAAGCAGTTTTAGTTGCAAGCAATCAACATGTAACAACGAACACTCACACCGTTGGGTTGAATAAACTAACGGTCGTGCAGTTGTTTTTTCTTGTTTCGCAAAGAAGTGAATACATTCATTTTCACACATATACACATAAACAATTAAAATGACCATTTCGCCTGACTTTATAATTGTAATAAATGTTTCTCGTGACTTAACAAAACAAGTAAACTTACGCCCGTTGATACTATGGTATATGGTTGAGTGTTTAAAACCTTATTTTGGACCATTCATACATGTTTAATCTAGTTGGTTTGGTTGGATATTGTATGAGTCAAGCAAACAATAAAACACACGTATTGTAAATATAGTTAAAATACCAGTAATCAAACTTTAAAGTAAACACATCCAAACTCTCATAAACCGCCGTAAAATCTGTCATAATGTCAGCAAATATAGTTCTGTATCATTCAATGGTTATGCCATGAGTCTGATGTGAACACCTAGGTGCGGTGATTAACAACACAAATACATAACTCGGTCATCTCGTCACGAAAGGCAAAGCAAGTTTTGTCAGGTTATAGACGTTTGGCTCTAATCTTGGATTGTATACAGGCTATAACATTTACTTTTGACCTGTTTGCAATGTTGCATCTAGATCAAAGCCGGTAAATTGTCCCAATCTTACTTCAATACCGGTGTTATTATTTGATTTAGACGCAAACAAATAGTTGGTGCAAAGGTGTAGTAACAAAGGTTTCAATCGATGTAATGAATATGAAGTGATGCTATTTTGGGTAAAGTAGAAAACGGCTTTGAAAAAGTTAACGTGAATCTGTTCTGTAAAGACACTGCAAAGGTCATATAGCTGGAGTTGCATTCTATAAACCTCTGTTATCTCTTTGTAACTGTTAATGAACCAAACAGACCACGTGTTTATGCAGAGCGATGTTGCTGAATTTGGTATTTCGTAGTTCCATTGATGCAGCGATTGAATATTCTTCCAGTCTAGTTGACCGCACTGTCTGATTTACAGTAAACCTTGGAACATATAGCACAGTCCATCATGTAAACTGGCACTACTGTGAAGATCACACTTTGTTGCAGGAACAAATCAAAAGCTTTGGACAGAGCTTTATGGTTCCTCGACAATATTTCGAGCCATGTAAATCTCATCTTTCCACTCATACTACAGAAAAGGTTTTATTCGAACGCTTTGTTTTGATAAGATGGGTTTGGGCAGAAGCTAAGCGAGTCCGATAACACACACCCAGCAAAGAAAGACAATGTATAAATGGCACAGCTGAAAAAAAATAAACTATTTATAACTGCTATATTGGAAACGATTAAGATGTATTTGGCAATTTCTCTCACTATTACGACATAGAGTCCAATATACCGGATAGTACGAGCAGGTTCAAATCGCATCACTGGTAACAAAGGAAGATACAAACATAAACGTTCGGTACATCATAGTTACTTCAAATACAGTGTTCGTTCCATCCTCAACTAAAACTGAACGAAGATATTTAATTTTTATTTTGTCTGCAAATGGTTCCATCGCTTTCATTGCAAGATATAGTCCTCTAACACAAGCCTTTATTATATATACAGCTTATGTTATTGAAGTAGAACACATTGTATTGAATATGTTTACAGTTCAAATATTTACATATGTCTGCATATATTTCACTGTTTTACGACTAAACCTTACGCTATTGATTTGTGCATACTGCTGCACTGGTAATTGGTATACATGACGAATGGCGTTAACCCACATGTAAGATTTAACAAATAAATGTCCACTATTGGAAAAATAAAATGGATTAGCATACAACTTGGGATAACTACATAGTCATACATGTTAGTACTCAGTGATCATATGTATTACCATGGTTACAGTCCAATGCTTCCCAAATTTAATCAGAGCTACACAATCTGGAAGTAGGTAAACACAATTTCCATCAAACACATCATCTAACAAACAGCATGTCAATCTGATATTTCGGCAGTTTTAGAGCTCTGCATATATGATTGTCAAGTTTGAGGCAAGCGTTATAGCGGAACATGACGTAAGTTCAAGCGTTACCTGTGACTCCATATCAACAGCTTGAGCAGAGAAGTGAAATTCAAAGTAAATATATTCAACCTCAAGTATGTGGAGGTGTTGATGAGGTCCCTAGCTTCACATGTACTCTCTTGCACCCCTTACAACATGCTGCAATTAATGGTGTTCAAAGACACCTCCACAACAGACAATAGAAACAACTCATTGCAGATCGATATTGACAATACATGCATAGCTGAATGTCACAGTAAAAAGAATGCATCATTGTTCCAGCAGAATACCGATAGAGGAACATGTCATGAGTGCCTCACGATCATTGTAGAATTGTTTGTTTAAAGAGTTGAATTGCAATCAGGTTTCTAGGCCTTGTCGTTCACAAAACCTATATTTTATAAGTGGAACCTTTTTCGTTATGCAGATGAACATGTTGATATTCCAAAGCAGTTGTAATATATGTCCAGCTGCCCAATCATTAGGCGACTACATACCAGATTGCAAACCAACTGTACTGTAGTGTAGGTATTAATGTTTTGTCAGTTTGAGGGATAAATGACAGTTTTAATTGTTTTGTTAAATTTGTTCTTTCAATAAATAAAGTGTGTTACTAAAAAAA
>ENA-OREC01002436-OREC01002436.1-marine-metagenome-genome-assembly--contig:-NODE-2436-length-10266-cov-11.367651_pt1 | contig 10266 bp, 8 predicted proteins | sample MGYA00248626_ERZ508543 | MGnify/ENA primary metagenome ERZ508543 (study PRJEB26211, sample SAMN05518279) | marine metagenome | isolation source: Puget Sound, Washington, USA | host: Bankia setacea...
TGCATCTTACATGTTGCCATTGGTTGGTGCCTGCATCTTACATGTTACCATTGGTTGGTGCCTGCATCTTACATGTTGCCATTGGTTGGTGCCTGCATCTTACATGTTGCCATTGGTTGGTGCCTGCATCTTACATGTTGCCATTGGTTAGTGCCTGTCTCTTACATGTTACCATTGGTTGGTGCCTGCATCTTACATGTTACCATTGGTTGGTGCTTGCATCTTACAGGTTACCATTGGTTGCATAGTAGGTTAACAAAGATAAGTGTATGTTCAGGTAATGCTTTCTGTTTTCTTCGTACAAAAATGTTGTTTTATGTCCAGCTTGTATTCCACAAACTGATATGCAGCGTTCCATTATTTGTCAGTGACACAATAAACCCTGACAGTGACCTTCTGACGACCTTGACCCGAATAGTTAGAAACAAGTGAAAGTATCGGCAGGGCGTTTCGAACTCAAACGTGACACCTAACAACGGACTATCTTTGTTTATTAACACAAAGTTTCCAACAATACAATAAAGTTATCATATTTTTCTGACTTCTCCCTGAAGTACACCAGTTCATATATAGTGCAAGGATCAGATACTAAGTTAGATCTAGGTCAGACCTTTGACATATATACCATTGATACTTATAATACTCATATAGATAAATCTCAAAATGTTGAAGTTAAAGGTTTTCCAGAAACGTTTTATGTCGACGGCGAATGACGTTTAGATGTTAATATGATATAATGTTGAAGCCGTCAAACAAAACTCCAGCAAGAGGAAACTTCGATGTTACGACTGGAACCAGCTAAAGTCTTCTCAGTTATTAAGATAATTGTAAATTTGTAAATGTGTTAATTTGAAAACAGGCATGGTGTATGCATGGTATGGTATAGATCTACATTGTTGGTGTAAACATACATATTCCACAACGGTAGGAAAAAAGTTATATTAAGCTTAGCAAAATAATGTGGTTCACGGGGTACAGCTGATCATTTATTTATAATGACACCGTATCACTTGTATATCTTACTGGCGCAATACATAAACAGCTGACGTGTTAATGTGAGTGTTGTATATTAGTTGGGGTTACCATTTCATTATTTAAGTGTCCTAGGACCGATAACTCATCTAAGTATGCTAAACGGACCAATGATAGAACAGTAAACCATACTTAGGTACACTTAGTAAACCTAGGAGTATTGCTATTCTACCCCCCCCCCCACACACACCCCTGAACCCTGTTTTAGTGAATCCCAAGCAATACGTTGTTGTACATGTCGTTATCTTGATATCATGTCTTCGTGGACCTAGGGATAACAATGACATCTTTATAAACAATGTTCTCCCGCTAATGAATCCAGTTTATTACCTTCCTTTACATAAGTCTAACAAATACTGAATACATAATCCCACCAAAATATCAGGCCATAAAAAGTTGTAAATCTTTATGTATGTCAAACTGAAGCCAGAAGAAATTGTGTTTTATTACTTCGACTCTAAAACGAACAGTATGATGAGTAAATGCAAAAGTGTCGTATAAACGGTTGAATTGTTGAAGGAGATGCGTGATTTTGTTGTCATTTAATATATCCATGTATACACGAGACGATGAAAACGAAAGTGATGTAAATGGTATAACAACAGGTCATCCGATAAGGTATTTATGCATTAAGTATTGTCCACATTTCAGAATTATACTAGTGGAAATCAAGAGTGTGTAAAACTATGTAAAAGTAGCGAAGTACAGGATACTTTAGTTTTCATCGATTATATCATGACAGGATATTTATAGGTTTATACAAGGCAATAAAATCATATCTGTGGCATTCATGTATAACTATAATGTAGATACAAACGTTACAAATAACTGTTGTGTATGTACATGCGTAGTTGTGTGGATCGCATCGTACCCTATCAACTTCATTAAATAATTACGTGACAATCAACATTTAATCAACATTTAATCAACATTTAATCAAGCTTTAGTTTTACAAAGACAAGTTTGAAACATTATAATTTGGTAGAATGTCAGCGAATATTGTATTATCTTATGGGAGAGTGTAAGGTGTCTATGGTTGAAGCTGTCTTATTTGTCATTTCCCATTAAACAGTTCTTATATATTAAGTAAACTGTGTAAACATGTAGTATTATAAAATATAAAACAAATATTTACTATGTCTAAATTATGCATAAATATACACATACCTGAGCTTACACTCAAATTTCTGTCATTTAAACAAGTCACGTGACGCCGCATGCAATTTATATTTTTATATTTTCTACAGAAATAAAACACAGCGCTTCCTTTCAGTTTTAAAAAAATCGATATAATTAAAAAAAGCTGCACCAAAAGACTTAAGTTCAACGCCAAGAATCGTCTCATCCAAACAATGCGTCATAGCAGACATTTTCAGCAAAGTTTCTACAAATAGTAGCATGTTTCTATGTTTAGAATAAGTGATAAAACAAAGCATCAATACTAAAACAGTAGCAGTTGTAGAAATATATGTATTTAAGTGTAAAGTTCTGGTAAGGTTTATTGTTGTTCCAGGATTATCTGTATTATATGAGCACATAATCGCAATGTTAGAGCAGCTGTATATCCTAAGTACAAAAAGGAAGACAGAACAAGTTTCTAACCGCAGAATCCGTCCGTGCTGTAATCTCAATTTGAATTCTAGTATTGGTATAGGATGTATGTTTCTGACAGTTATAGTGGACATTTAAAACCTTTCTTTCTTGAGTTTGAAATGTTCGACCCACAGAATGGCTAGCACATATATATGAGAGAAAATGTTGGCTACATAGAGAATGTGAGTGTACTAGTATATCCTAAAAAGGTGTACGTTACTCTGCAAAATCATTTTCTATAAGAAGACTTGTACAATTATCTTCATATGGTAAAGGAATGATATCAGGATGTTTTCAATTAGTGTAAAGTTAACGATGACGGCGAAGATAGCGATGACAAAGATGATGATGACGAAGGTGATGTCGATGGTGATGCTAATGATAATGATGTCTATTAACGATAGCGACGACGACATTGATGACGAAGACAATGATTATAACGATGGTGGTGATGGTGATAACGATGATAACAATTATAATAACGAAGACGATGACGATGACGACGATGATCACGAAGATGACGATGATGATTGTGGTAGAAATAGTTGAGATGTTGGAGAAAAAAGTGAAGGAACATGTGTATGTCTGAAAAGGTACATTTAATTAACAAATAGTTGAATAATAAAATAAAGTCTGACGTACCTCTTTCCATAGATTACCAGGGATATTGTCAGCGACAAAGGAGGTTACTACCAGATGACAAACCGGAAGTAGGACTCCAAAGATGGCGGACAGATATGTACGAAGTGGCATCATGGAGTAGATTACGAATACAGCATACATGACCTCCCAAACCCCATGTACGGTCGTGTACATGGGCTGAGGTCGATCCTTAATTAATCCAAAATTGATTGGCAAAGAAAACACACTAAATCCAGTCAAGAATATAAGAATGATAGAACACACCAACCCTAACTGAGATTCCTTCATAAAACGGGTATTGATAAATATAAACAACAACAGAAAGACGGTAAACTGCACACACATGTATATCCCAGGCACACTTATTCCTCCATGGATGTAGTAAAAATTAAGGGCTGCCAGACACGCACACAGGATGAACGAGAGACTGACCAGATGTCCCAGTGATGCTTGTTGAAGCTTGAACACATAGCGCCGGTACAGACGTTCCAGCTCGGCGTTCTCAAACTCATACCTACTGAACAACCGCTTGATCTGCTGGGTCGTCATTGGTCGCTGTAACATAGGGGTCGTTTCCATGTTGACGGTTGTGTTTCCCGACATCATCACCTCTGTTGTTTCTCAAATCTACCAAAAACAATCCAGCTTCACTTCCACCAAAGACTTCCAAATCTCACAACCCGACAGAGTTTACAACTTGTTTAGGCATTGTGTATGTATCATAGTCCATGTGTTAACCGTATCAATTTTACTCCTCAGCAAAATAATATTCCATTTCAAAGCATGTGTTTACTATTAATCCACTGAAACATTTTAAACACTATTTGAAACGCGCCCAGCACTCTTCCATTGACTTTGAAATATCCTTTAAAACTGACCTGGACTTTCTGTTTGCCTTCTACGCGTACCAAAACGAAACTGCCTCCAACTCTAAAGGTATACCACGCACAGGTAAAATACAGCTGAAAGCACGGGACTTCTACACACAGCATACATCACTCTAACTACAAACTATCCACGGTTCAACACTCATTAATTACTTTTCAAGCGTACTGTTAATTAATCAACATCTTTTTTTCGCGCACACAGTGTTTATTGTAGAGAGATCGTTTTATAACTCTCAACAATACGAATGGGTCTAAACACTGCAAACTAATCCCAATGTCATAATACTGTATTTGTTTATTTGTTTTTGTTTAATTTGTTCAATCGTTAAAATCCTACATTCACGGCTCGATGGTTCCTTTCCACTGTTCGTTTAAAAGCACTTCGTCTGTTCGAGCATTCACAGACCGAAAGTACAACCTCCAATGTACACATGTATATGTCCAGTGTTGTCCCTCTTCTCTCACTTCTCCATCTTCACCACTAAACACATAACACCATCCTCTCCTGTTTACTCAAAATCCCGCAGATATCCTGAAAAAAAAATCAAAAAAAAATCTGGCACTCACAATCTGATTATTCTCACCTTTTCCTTTGGTACAACATAACCCACATCCTTCACTGATGTACTTACGTTGAACACTCATTCACACATGTTTCCAGTCGTGGAAAAAACCTTAAAAGCCAAGAACTTTTATCAACTCTCTAGAAAACTCTGTTTTTCAAGTGGGCACCCATTCTCAGACGCTCTCATGTTCTCCCCTTTTCCTTACATCCCCCCTCCCAAAAATCACTTATTTTTTTATCTATTTATCTATCCCGAATTAGCGTTAAGTAATAAAAGTACGAGATTAAAGATACCCGTTTTAACACATCAAGCAAAATCTACAAGATAGAAAAGAAGAGAGAAAAATAGCCTAACGAATCTCAAAGAAATTTGTACCGGTCTTAATCCAACTACGAATAAACGTTACACAAATCCTCCCAACGGTTTTCTGCCAAGTTTTCTACCCCCGAGCAGCCAAAACACAACACTGGTAAGGTTTTCCGCACGCGTTCAACACCTTGATTCTAATGGAACACTAACCTGTACTGTTCGGTGGATTCAGTATGTTCACAATCACCAACAGCCCTTTACTTTTCCTCGTTCACAAGCAGACATAACCCAAATATCCCCCCTCGGTATACAGGCAGCACCCATTCTCGTGCACCGGTAGAAACCAAAACACTAACTATCCAGGTAAATATCTAAAGGTGCTCCGTTCTAAATGCTATGCTAAACCCTTATATTGTATAACCGTTTATTGTATTACCCAGAAATAGGTGGCTGTTAAGTAAGATATATATTTCAGACCACCCCCGAATTAAGAGCATCTGTCTAATAAGACCATCATAGACAACTTGGTAGATTTAGGAGTTGCTGCTTTCTTTCACAGTTTAGACCTCCCGCTGTATACCACAAACATTTCAATATATCCGAAGCTGGTTTTAAGTACTATCCTGCTTTCAATGTACATTTTATTGATTTGTAATTAATTATGTTATGTCTTTTCCTATGATCAAAACTGTGTATTAATTTACTTTAGTACGATATGTGACTTAACTAATGCTGCAGCAAAATTATCGAAAAGCTATCTGATTATTTGACTTGTTCACCTTAACTACAGACATTATCAATATATAGTTACACAGCTAACCAACACAGCAGCTGAAACTGTGCTTCTAAGTCTGCAAGTGATAGAGAGAAGGGATTCAATCAGACATCGAAGGGAGAAAAAAGATCACTTCACCAGCGCGAGCTTCACGTGCTTTTTTCATGCCATGACTCATTCAATATCAACCACAGATACCTTTCAGTGCGTATATTTTTGTTCCCAAACTCGTTCTCTCTGTCTCTCTATTTTACCTGAATTAATCAACAGTGCGGTAAATCTGTTCAACTTCATACATCATGTAATATGTTTTCCCGATAAGCGTACAACCGCCATTATGTAAACAAATTGGGGGGAACGACAGAAATAATACAGCGCGCGTATATATTACCCCCGTGTTGCTATTTCTATCTCAACATGGTTTTCTTGCCAAGCTGGATAGTTTTGAAAGTAAATAAAAGTCTAAAGCACTACACAAAAACATGAACGAAATTGCAGCGAAATAGTATGAGCTAAGTTTTGCCTTAAGATTTTAATTCGCTTAAATCGGCATGAACTTATTCAAAAGAGGCACTTTACGATAAACTGGCTAACATTCGCATGTATACAACGTTTAAACAGATGCATGTAGAAGGCCGTGAAATGAAAAGTTCAGTTTAATGTGAAAACCATTACTGTTGCTATTTTAGAATTCGTTAATGTTTTGCTTAAAATGTAAAATTCAGTGGAGTGTAACAATTAACCATAATCCACAGTGTGCTATACAATACAGGGTTTATTTCACCGTACACACCTAGCGTCAATGAGATAGTTTAGCGCTTCTTTATGTGTTGTATTTTAATTGATGCTCATATATATTATTATCACGTTCGTACCTACACCCATTATAATCAGTAACAAGAACATAAACACTTTGTAATGGTATTGAACGGCCCTAAAATAGTGTCAAAATCGATATATAAAAAAACGCATAGTTCAAACTAGTGCTTTAAAGACTTCCCTGTTTAACATATACAACATACATTGGAAGTGTTATATCATAGGTTAAAGAATATAATATCAAAAGTGTGTTGCTAAGCTGTTTTACACTTAAAAACCATAACCGTAATCTTCGGAAACTATGGCAACCTTCTACATTTGTATCAATACTTGTATTTAGATTATGTAAGATCGATTTTCAAACAAATTCAAAATAACGAACAATCCGTTAATATGGACAGCTAGCCATTCGTTAGTCTCTAAGCTGGTTATTAAATGACGTGAATCGAAACCTCGAAAGAATCACGTTGGTTTGATTTGAAAAAAGGTTTAATTAATATCATTAACGTATGTGTTTTTTTATCTTACCTTTTAACATACATGTATCCAATTTGTTAATTCATTTATCCTTCCGCATCGAGTACACACTTGTCACTAGATACATATAGCAGGTTTATTAGTTTTCACTTGTTAACGGGTTATTGGAGCCTGCTGCTGAGAGTGAATGGTGTACGAACTTGTGTTCAATAGTTCAGTTAAACACTAACGAAAATTTACACCTAGACTCATCCAAGATACGTGCTAATCTCCAGCATATTCGTAAACTCTCCTTTTGTCATTTTATCCGAGGATGCACATTTATACACTTAACTATATCCTTCCAGTGTCGCTGACCGAACAAACTGTAAGTAACCCTGGTTCTCTCTTAACTACAAAATAAACGTTCTAAATCAACCATGTTCATATTATCCATGTATGAAGTTTTTTGTCAGGTTCCCCACAATGTTTCACCCTTCGCGCATCCATCCAGCCGTCAAAGCATCCAACTAGCCGTCTTTAAAACATCCTCCCAACATGAGCCTTGAAATCAGCTTAAGTTTTGATCGGTTTAAACCAATACACATTCGTTCACAAGATCCCTCGACCCCATGAGGTGCGCAAAACGAACCGAGCTCTTATACCGTGTCTGACTATCTACTAAATATCAATCGAAACCCTGTTGTTAGACTTCTCTTCAGATAGATATAAGTAAGATGCGATCCCATCAGTTGGAAAATTCAAGAGTCCCTGAGAAACATGAAGATATCCACTTGGTTTTATAGGCTTTCAAATCTTACCCAGTAATCCTCACATAGGCTGGCGGTGTCAAAATCGTCTAGAGCGTTGAACGTACTTTTCACATTGGTTATCAAGGACCTTTTCAAAAGTGTTCCAATGTTAAGTTGTTAAAACACGCATGCAAGCACAGACGAACAAACGCACTTGAGAACGAATTCGGATCGTTTGTCTTGTTCAATTTCCCATGCAATGTGCTCAAATAATTATTCGCGTTTCTCGTCGATAAAACATCAAATTTGCACGTTTCGCAACTTTCTGGCTTATAAAATAAATTCCCTGCATGTTCTAGACAAATCAATAATAAAGAATCACCAGATTCATAATTGTCGTATGTTTTCGCGACCCGGTTACGTATTTAACACCAAAGCGACGCTGTTTTGCCACATACGAATATACTTGATATACTGCTCTAAGTCATTGAGAAAGGAAACTATTTACCATTTTATTGCCTCTCTTCAAACTTTATCGTCTGCTGTCTTTCGCTGGCTTTGGATTGTCGTCTGCAAAATACAAGCGTCTATCGGAAAGCACTGCGATAACCTGAAAATGGATAACGTGCGAAGGACATCAAGAGTAGCACCCCTTTAAAGAACAAGTTAACAACCTAACATATTATACATGTTAAATAACGAAGGTAAAGTGTAAATTATGACATAGTTTACACTTTACCTTCGTCATTTAACATGTATGGACAGTAACTACGTCAGAATTAAAGAGTACATCTGTTCAGTTACCACGGTTACCCTCATAGTGTTGCTATTGTCTCATTATTCTCAATATACTAGTCGCATGCAGCATCATCATCGACGTATACAATGACACCACCAAAATCAGTAGAAACACCAGCAAACACAGTTTTGGTAACACCACCACAATCAGTAGCAACAACAACATACGCAGTAGCAGTAACAACAACACCAACATCAGTAACAAACGACAACATTATCAGCAGTAGTAGCAACAACAACAGGTGTTGTGTTGTACGTGTGTTTCGTTTTGTCTGTGTTTGTTGTTTTTTTGGTGATCTTTTGTTCGTGTTATTTTGTTCCTGTGTTTTGCTTGTGTTATTTTGTTCGTGTGTTATGTTCGTGTTATTTTGTTCGTGTGTTGTTTTCGTGTTATTTTGTTCGTGTGTTGTGTTCGTGTTATTTGGTTCGTGTGTTGTGTTCGTGTTATTTTGTGCGTGTGTTGTATTCGTGTTATTTTGTTCGTGTGTTGTGTTCGTGTTATCTTGTTCGTGTGTTGTGTTCGTGTTATTTTGTCCGTGTGTTGTGTTCGTGTTATTTTGTCCGTGTATTGTGTTCGTGTTATTTTGTTCGTATGTTGTGTTCGTGTTATCTTGTTCGTGTGTTGTGTTCGTGTTATTTGACTCGTGTGTTGTGTTCGTGTTATTTTGTTCGTGTGTTGTGTTCGTGTTATCTTGTTCGTGTGTTGTGTTCGTGTACTATTGAACGTGTTATATTGTTCGTATGTTTAGTTCGTGTTGTTTTATTGGTGTTAGTTTGGTTTGTGCTTTATTGGACGTGTTGTTTTGTTTGGTTTCGTTGCGCGTTTTATCTGTTTACTTTAAATGCTTTCTAGATAACGGCTATACGTTAAAATATCAGTAAGTGGCCCCTATAGCGTGAGTAAATTACATCTTACTTGTTCAATGTGTAACCTGTTGGTAATTGATGGGTTGTGAATAAAAGGATTGGGCCCGCAGATGTTTAAGTAACTTAGTGTCAGTTTAAACCAAATAAAATACCATCACAAACAGCTTCAGGTCAGAAGAGGGACATTTGACTTTAGACCTGGGTACAATTGTGTTTTGTATTCAATTAGGTTAATTGTTGTAGTAACGTACATTTCCATATGTCAGGGGAAAGTGAGATTGAGATGATTCTGAACACGAGAAAGAATTGTTGATCGAGGCTAGATGTAGGTGAAATGAAACTTATTTATGTCAGTCGTGATAGTTTGTCAGTTCATTTTGACTGAGTGAATCTACTAATCAAAGAAGGCCTTCAGTGTCTTTATTTGGAAGGATATTTTGTGTCTGGTTCTTCGTCAGAGCTTTTCCTGGGTACTTCGTATAATATTATAAGTATATATAAGTACATGTAAATAGGGCAGTTAGATTTTCCTAAAAATGTGGAAATACGACAGTGCTATAGCCATTAACAATACACATATATTGATTTTCTTTTTGATTTTTTTTTAGCCTTCGACTTTTGTTGGTTCTGTGTGGTCATTCGGTTTTTTCATCCAGCCGCAACGGACAATGACCTCCGACTTCGAAGGATTACCTATCCCAGATTTTATCCATTACATTTATTTTCCTATCTTAATTCTTGAGAAAGAGCCAGTTTTTTCCCTTTTGAAT
>ENA-OREC01002437-OREC01002437.1-marine-metagenome-genome-assembly--contig:-NODE-2437-length-10262-cov-13.084536_pt1 | contig 10262 bp, 9 predicted proteins | sample MGYA00248626_ERZ508543 | MGnify/ENA primary metagenome ERZ508543 (study PRJEB26211, sample SAMN05518279) | marine metagenome | isolation source: Puget Sound, Washington, USA | host: Bankia setacea...
GCAAAGAGAAGAAAATAATCAGGGCATCTTAAACTCCTGTAGCAATTTGAACTGGTAGTGATTTAAAGTAAGAAGATACCTTATCCAGACCAAAATTTATGATGTTTGATATAAGCTGTAAAAGATGCCCCCCACATTTAGATACACTACTTGTAATATAACTAATGGGTATTACAGAAATACTGACCTGGCTAGGTATGTTGTTAGAGTTTGCATCTTTAGTAATCCCATACCTGTGTACAAGATGTGAAGTAAAAAACTCTGAATATTTCTTTCATTGAAGAATGTATTTTTTTCATCTGTGTGTAACTTTTTCTGTGCAGGATTGTGTCTGCCATTTTAGTAGTATTTTTGTTAAGAGTTTGGGACTTAATATATGAATGTGATGTAGAATTTGACCTCCCAATGTGAAGATGTCCGATGTCACCCCGCCTCTGTGTAGGACTTGTTCATAAGTTATTAAAGAGACCTGTAATGAGATGTTTATTATCCTGTTTATATCAGCTATATCTAGATAGTTTGAAGGAGTTAAGTAACAAGATCTGCTTCTCTATTAAATAAGACTTCAATCCCTTTTGTTTTTACTCTCAATGTTTCATATAGAAAGTTTGAAGTGAAAAGAATGCATTGACCAGTATAGTTGATGGTATTTAGCTTTCTGTGCATTACCAAGTAACCTTCACTGCCCCTCTATGACATCAGTAGTCTGACCAGCTGACCAGTAGCTTAAAGGGCACTAGTGAGGTCATGGTCATCAGTGTTACCCAAATCTCAGGGATTAATTTATGATCTCTGAGTTTATTTACTTGTGTATATTTCAGGATGTCGGAGGTCAGGACAAGATTCGACCGTTGTGGCGTCACTACTACACAGGTACCCAAGGCCTTATATTTGTCGTGGATTGTGCCGATAGAGACAGAATAGATGAGGCTCGTCAAGAACTACATAGAATTATTAACGACAGAGAAATGAGAGAATCACTTGTACTTGTGTTCGCTAATAAACAAGATTTACCCGATGGTAAGTATAAGTAACAAGGTGTATAATTGAGTATTGGCTGAGAGTGATTGATTTAAAAGAGCGGTGTGGTGTAATGGGTTGCGCGTCTGACTCGTAATGTGTCAATCGTGGGTTCAAACCCCATCAAAGGCCCGATTGTTTCCTCCTAGAGGCCAAAAATTAGGCTGTTCAACAACAATTCAAAGTCAGGGTTTAAACTCATAACCTAAGGGAAAAACTGGTCAGTGCTCTCTCCTCTAAACTTTAGGGGATTTACATTGGTGAGTTTCCTTCTTGTCAAGGATTCGGGTTTATTAAAGTTAACCTTTTAAGTATTCATTCTGTATTTTAATGCCACTTGATTGAATTAGGATCATATTTCTATTGACTGATAAAGGGAAGTATTTCATGTTACAGTTTACTGTGTCCTGTGTGACTAATTTGAATGGTTGGGAATATGGAAACTTATAGAATCTCTTGAGTAATTCATGCCTATAGAATAATGGTAACTGTTTAAAGCTTGTGACAAAAATGCCTACTTGACAAAATTTCATCTCACGATCAACGCTGTATCATTTATCTACCATACAGGAATACTTGTTGTTGCATACATCAGCTGAGGTTGTAACTTAAAGGCTCTTGTAATGTATGCTTACATTAACACTTCAAAACTGTATAGCGTCATCAACCAAAATATGCAGATTTCAAGTAGTTTGTGAGATTTTGTTACCCCACCTACCTACTGATGTAAACCTTGATAAGTTTAAGACTCTCAAGTTTTGCTCTCTTCAGGTGTAGAGTGTGGGAGTCCAGTCTTCAAAGTACATTTAAACTCCTCTAAACAGGACACCCTCTGTACAAGAAACCCCTATAACGAACATGACCTTTGGTCCCAATTCTACCTTTTCCCTCCAAATTGGACGTTTTGTCTTGTTTCGAGGGGGGTCTGTTTCTAGGTTTATTGTACTTTGAATTTCAATGATGAGTTTCCTAATTACTGTATAGTAATTGTATAGTTTACACAATCATAAATATCCCTTATGTACAGGTTACTGAACATTGATTTCTAAGTTTATAAAAATCAGGAACTTTCATTACTTTTTCACCTCCCATAAAGCATTAAGGCCAGTTAATGTATAATAGCAAGACTGTGTATATAAGACATTAAGTTTGCTTGTAAGTTTCTGTATGTATTTTCCCAACATTTCTATGTAATGGGGTTTAATGTTACCACTTTCAATGCTTATATCATAGAGTATACAACGTATCATATAACGTGCATGGCTGAGTTTCATCTTGTAAGGTTTTTTTTCTATTTGTAGACTAGTGGTTTACACTTTCATCTTAATTCATATTTGATTACATGAGTAGCTACATTGTTGAGGTTGATATCTTGTAAAAATGAATATGAAGGCATTATAACACGCTTGTCTATTCAACATGGATAATACGACTAGAAAAGTGTTTTGTAACACTGAAAAAAATATACATCAAACCACTTTAAAAAGGTTTAACATACAAACTAGAGTGCTAGAATTACGGTGAAACAGGGAAGTTTGAAATATAAGACTATGAGATATTAATTACAGTTTACATGACATTGTGTTCTATTGGTTTTAAATTAAGTGTATAATAAATCTGGCATACCCAATTCTTGTTAAGGACTTCAAAAACACACTGATATTCAATACTCCAGTAGGTTAAAACCACTCTTAGATACATGTATACACTTGTCAAATCCATTCAAAGATGTGGACAGTGGACTGAGTTTATGGTTCTAAGAAATCCATTGTTTCCCTTAGTCTCTTTATCAAAATATCATTGCTAGATGTTAACTGGATATGAAAATTTAATTGAATACCGAAGTGGTGTTATAAGTTTAACCTTGTTGTGACTGTTTGGGTAGCTACGTGAATGAGTTATTGTAGTAATTCTGTGAAACAACTTGATAACCTAGTGGCCTAGTTGATAGGATAAATGCAATCCAATTATCTAGCAGTAGTATTTATCATTAACAGAGAGAGGGCAATAGAATAACTTCCAAAATGAGAGGTAACCGTAATTCGGTAATTCGCTCTTCTCGAATATACACACAGGTACACATGGGATTCAAAGGTCAAAAATAAGTACACCTTGATAGTGGTTAGTGGGTGGGGTATACCTTCCAAACTGACTAAGCTGTCATACATGTTACATTGTGTTGGAATTCATAACAATAAGGTCATTGGAACATATCCTAAACAATGTAGATTGGTCTCCCAGGAAATGTGTGAAGAGAGTGTTAACTCAAGTACTTGTTATCTAGAAACGATGCTGCTTTTCATTTTAGTTTTTTTACTCTATTCGGATTCTTTATGTCTTTCTAAAGAAAAAAATGTAAGGCCACATACTGTGTTTAGTTTACAATTCCCAAAGTGTAATAATTACTTAACCCTGAATTAAATAAATAATGAATTTGAAATTAATGTCATTACACAGAGAGCTGAGCTAAACTGGTCTTTTCACTTTGATTGTTCAAGCCTTTTTAGCATTTTCATTTATCTGATATGTAATATTTATAACACCAAAAGAACTCTCAGTGCACTCTGCCAAATACACTTCTAGAAATATGGTGATTTGTTATGGGTTATGACATGAATATTTGTGGTAAAGATGTTAGCATAGACTATGACTTAATGCTGTACAAGGAGGCCTTTCTTGCAAGATGAATTACTTGTAACTTCATTGTTAATAAGTAAATCCCATACATCACCAAATTTGATGGTTCACAAGTAAGAATTGAGGTGAAGGTATACAGCATTAGCACAGGTCAAGTTTCATTCTATAGTGCTTTACAAATGTACATAGAGTTAGGAAAGTAATACATGTACCATAAACCGGAGACCAAAGGATCAAACAATTCTGACATCACATAGATTAGACAGTGTACGGTAATCTTAAGAGTTAACACACCTGTCTTGTTTTGAGTTGACCACCAAAATATATACTTAAGCTTGTACATATTTACATGACGTAAACCAGCTTACGTCTTCAAGTTGACTGAAAGAATGTACTGTTGGATCAGACATTTTATAGCCAAATTATTTTATTTTCTTGTATGCATCAGACAGAAACTAGCCAGGATATGTGTTTATATACACTGCGACTCCATTATAACGTGGGTGTCGGGGTCCATGTGAAAACCCCACCCTTTGTATCATAGGTCTTCGAAAAGAATGTGAAAGTATCTTGTCTGCTGTCAAGCTCATGTCATATAATTAACAGTATATCATGTAAAGTGTACAATGTTGTATTTGTAATTAAACGTGTACACGTTAAATCGGTTTGTGTTGAAATAACAAAATGAAGAGAAAAATAATTCACTAAATGTCTGATTCAAGTTACTGAAGACAAACACTACTGATATTGGAGGAAGATAAAAAAAACAGAAACCAAATAGTCTTGTCGCTATAACAATATGAGGGAAAGATTTGTACAAAGTTTGGCAACTGATGATAGCTGATGCATACTGTTAAGTACCCTGTGGCATACATTACAACAGTACAGCTGCTTGTAGTGTTAAATGCACCAATAACTTATATAGCTGTAGGGGTACATGTGAAGAATTACAGGTGAGAATGTTGTAAGAGTGGTTTGGGACTGGGTACACATATCAATGTTTGATTTCAGCTCTTGATACAATGTAGTGATTTTCAGCCCAGTAGCTAAACCTGCATCCTTAATCAGTAACCATTGGCAACATACCATTTGGGATGACCACAGTTTCTGTTTAATGTCCTATCATGTAAATGTATCAATTAAAAGGATAACTTTTGTTGAACTGAAATATTTCTCCTTTGGGAACATGTACCCAGTCAGCTGATTACATGTAGTTGATGTCTGACTTGTGGCCCTTAACTGAGATAACATGAGTGGCCTGTTGATACGTAAGTTCTCTCCCTTATGTAAAGTATACCGGCTATTTGGCTATGTCTGATTATGATGGTTTCATTCTGATTATGATGGTTTCATTCTGATTATGATGGTTTCATTCTGATTATGATCGTTTCATTCTAATTATGATCGTTTCATTCTGCTTATGATCGTTTCATTCTAATTATAAGGACTTCATTACTTTTTTCGAATATCACTAAAAATATAAGTGTACATACCAAAAGGAGCAGGAGTTTAATTGTAAGAGACTCCTGTTTCATCACTGCTTTATTGTTTATAGACTAAAGTATAATAACAATGATATTGATGTAATGAATTGATGGATTATTTGCATTGCATTGTATATTTTCAGCCATGAAACCCCATGAAATACAGGAGAAACTAGGATTAACGCGTATACGAGATAGGAACTGGTATGTGCAACCTGCGTGTGCTACAACGGGAGATGGACTATATGAAGGTTTAACGTGGTTAACCTCAAACTGTAAATCTTGATAATCTCCCTTTGTACATAGGATTACAGTGTGTATATATAGTGTACAACTTTTCTACATTCTATTCAGTGAGTTTTGAGACACAGTGTGACTGGAGAGTAAAAGACGATGAAAACTGGAAATATGACGGCCGAGATTTCTTACCACGACTTGAAGCAGTGTGTATGGAAAGGCTTTGTCTTTATTAAATTTTTACACAGTGAAGGTCTGAGGGCCTTGCGCCTTGTTTTTAAATCTTGTTATGTATTTTCACCCATTTTAAAAAAATGAAATCACAGCAGCAGACAGTATGATTGGGTTATCATTACTCATGGAAACATGCATTAGACAGTTCCCACACATGTATACGAATGTCATATATTGACCAAATAGCTGTTTACTCCATTACCCCCCTAGTGATAATATTTTGTTTGCAATATATTTGTAAAACTGTGTATTGCTGTATGTATTTGGACATAGCACGACAATGGATGTGTTTTTGTATGTCGACGGATGTGTCAGGAATAGAATAGAAAAATGTGACAAACATACACGCTAGTTTTGCATTCCGAAATTTGTCAATGTTGTTGGATCCATCTTTTCTGTGGTGTGATGATCCAGGTAAACTATTGTCAAGATTAAGCTTCAATCGGCATTGCTTTTGTTTTTGTATTTGCACTGCAACCCAGGTAAAATGTAATGATGAAAAAAAAGTAAAGGTATTCCCCAACAGTATTTGATGTTGGTATCGTTTGTCCTCTGCTGTTAACTTTGTTGAATACTTGTTTGTTCACTGATACCCTTTTATTAACACAACCAACTTTAAAATCAAGATATTATTTCAATGGTGAAGAGCATTCGGTATATATAAGGACACTAGTAGTTAAAACTGTGTTAATACAATGTATGTTTCTTACAATTTTGATATTATAACAAAAACTGCTGACATTGAGAAATCTTTTTTTCATAGAACGCTTATTGTTTTAATTGATCAGAGTTTCGCTGATTCAGAATCAAAACCTAATACCAACTAGGAATTTAAACAAAATGTATTGGTTGTACAACTTTGTTTTCTATTCATTGATTGTTTAGTTACTCATAATGTGAAAGTAACTCTACATAGGAATCAATATAAGAAATAATATCAATTATATACTTAACAAATGGGCATATGTATGTGTTATATAGACTATCACTTAATATTCTCTACCGGTAAGCATAAAACCTGTTTCCAAAATTGCCCAAAACTCACAGTGATGCCTTTGGGGGGTTTGACCTTTAAACTGACTTTCACTCAGTTCTTTCTTTAGTTTCGACGTTTAGAAACTATGTCCCAAACATCACTGTAATGTTCATTGTGCACATGAGTAGTAAGCTGGTGTTGTTACCATTCACTGCTTCATATAAGAGGGTACATTTGCACGCTATTTTTGCTATACATTGTATCATATAATAAGAAAAAGTGATATAATTGTTGTCTTAACTTCAAATCAACCCCCTTAAACAAACCTACAAACAAGTATGACTTTCCTGAAAACCTGCATCTCAGTTTTACAGTGGAGCTTGTATGTAACAGAATAAAAAAAATAATTAAATTTTGAACTACCTTAGTTTCACAGTCATAATAGGTACCCTTTAATTGTGAATATGTTTTAACTTCAATATTTTTCTCTTAATTTTTTTTACAAAGAGTTAAAGGAATAATGCAGTTTGTGTCTTTGTTTTATATAGACTGGCCCAAAAAGTCCTTGAGATATCGAAATAGACAACAAAATTTACTTGAGTTAATGTTAGAAAAGGCGTGTACATGTATATGTGATGATGCATTTGTGTATATTTCGTGTTAATGTTTTTTATTTAATTTTAAAGTGTACATGTAAACACCCTTAAACACCAATGTTGCATTTCGAGGTCTGTGCAAACCGATGTATCTATGTACAAGATGATATATAAGTTACACCAGTTTTCCTCAGAGCCTCTGATTTATGTGAGAGATAGAATGTTTCTTTGGGAAATTGTTATTCGCATCCTTGTTATGCTTTAATGTCATTGTCTTTGTAAATTATTTTTGTTGACGTGTTCTTGTATATGAAACTTGTTAGATTGTTTTTTCTTTTTCTCTATGTGTGTAAATATACTACATTGTGTAACTCATTTATGGTGTATTCTTGCTGGGCAGTCATTGCATATTTAGGGGGATTGTTATTAGATTTTAGCATTCCGTTGAATTGTTTTCTTGTTTGGAATTTTAGAAAGAAACAATTTGAAATTTATACAACTGACAAAAAAATGGAATTCTTGAACATGAAAAACTTGTGTTCTTGATTTCTTGAACATGTTACGACAATGATGTTATTTTATATTTTGAATTTGTTTCTATAATACAACCAACTTTTCTTGAATGTAAGAATTTTTGAAGTAATGCGAAGCTCACGCACTGAACATGATTTTGTTGTAATAAACACCAGAGTATTGATTGATAATGAAAGAAGATAATTATTGATTTTTTTCCAAATGTTAGTTGATTGTTTTAAACTATCGGCGTTGGTAATTTCCAAAGACTTGAGACGTCACGTTTGCATTCATTGCTGGTGAAATCACTAGTTTGCTTCTTGAGATCGAAAGCTTCCGCATTTTCGGCTTGATGTTATTGAAAGTAAGGCTTTCCTTGCAATAGAAGTATACAAGTTGTGTACATGTTCGCTCTGAAAGTGTGGTTAGGTCTAAATAACTAAGAGCTGATATATGGACGACAAATGTGTGTTTAAATTGTCTGTACTTGTACTTTTATTTATTATATCAATTGATTAAAGTGCATTTTTCTATATTTTCATCACACTATCTAGTTTCTAAGCAGGTCATTTGTTTCCAGTGTGCGTATGAACACATTTGTAATTGCTGCATTTTGTGTAATAGGTATGAGTAGGGAATGCATGAACCGTACAGAATTGTTACTGCATGTTGCTGAATGGTTAAACATTAACTACAACCCTTTTTTATAATTTAATATTTACGACTTAAATAATATGTATATATTTGGTCAGTTTATACAGAGGAAAGCACAATAATCTGTTCAGAATTGAAGGTTTCTTTTCATGTAGAACAGAGAAAATCATAACCATTTCATTTTAACTTTGATATCATAACCAAAGTACTAAGCTTACAATTTTCATGTCATTGAGTAGCAGAATTTAACAAAACAATTTAGTATGGATATGGAACATTTGTGTGTCCATTTTTTATACATGATCAATATCTAGTACCCGAAAGTTTCATTTTTGATTTGATATGAAATGTATGACTCATCAAAATTACTAAATTAATGTCAGAAAATTAGAAACAAAACTTAGGGAATATCGTTAGTCAGTACTCAGTAGTTTGCTTATTTGATAATTCACATAATTTTTGTCTTTCTTTTCCTTTTGTTAACACATTGAGTAACCCTTCTTTCTTATATTTGGCACAATTACCAATATGTAATAGCTAACACTTTGTTTAATTGGTTACCTTTATATGGCAGTCACCACTATTAGATAATAAGACTGAAAAGTTATACTGCACACATTATTAAAACATGAAAACACTAAAAACAATGCAATAGTGCTTTAGAGCTTTTCCACTAGAGTAGAATACTTGGAAGTTATAGGTACTGTAAACGCTGTGTTCAGAAAGGTGTTGGCAAAGCTTATCCATGTTGCAGTTCTGATTTTTTACAAGATTACAAAATGCTCAAGCAGGGAAATAAAACAGCTGCGAGTTAAATAATAGATGGAGTACATGTTCTGAGAGGTTAAAAAAACGCCCATTCTTAAGGTTTGATTCAACACTATTTTAAGTTGTTGTGAACTAAGAACCAAGTTACGGCAGTTTAACATTAAGATGTCTGTTTCCATCTCCAAATCTAACCCTACATGCATTACATGTACGGTGCTAACAGTTCTGTCGTCTTCCAAAGTCAAGGGCAACTAATAAACTGCAAAAGCATAACAGTTCTCTCCATTATACCACAGTAGTTTTCCTTTGATTTTGAACATGCAGAGTTAGTGTTAGGCTATTTTCACTTTGTTGCAATCCTAGTTAATTAGTGTTTTATTTTTGGCATTCAAGCATCATTCAGATTATAACGTGTTTAAACATCTTTAATAGTCGACAAAAGTATCATTCATTGAGGTGTAAATTTATATGTTTGGCATTGTAGTGTTTTTTCTGGGTTTTTTAAAAATCCAAATTGTCACTACTACCAATTCTTTTTAAATTTGTTTTGTATGCAGATAAATTAAAATGACATGCAGCAAATACAAATAAAACACATTAAAAGTAAAATTGGGTTGTGAGCTAAATAATTATTTTATCGTATTTTAATGGTTAAAAGGTCATTTTCACTTGAAGTAAATATTTCAATAAATGAACCTACAAGAGATAAAGGGCATCACTTTCAGTTGTAAAAAGTGAGGTATACAAGTTATTAAAAGCTTCCATTCTACTAGTGGGCATTGATCAGCTGTAGTTGAATCTGTTTCTGATTGAATTATGACTCTAATGTGTTTTGTTTGTCAAATTTGATGTTAGAATTGTCAACATGTGAAAATGCAAAGGTAACAAATTTAGAAGTATTATCAATGAAACAAATTGTTAAAAAATATTTGTCTTGTTTAAGCTGTGTAGGTTCTTGGATTAGCTCATGTTCTTTACATTGTAACTTGAATTGTGTTCTAAGTGTTTTTCGTTCAGTAAACCTTGCTGATCTCTTTATCACACCAGTATCAGTATACCAGTATCCATATGTACGTCACTATAACGAAATGTTTGGCTGCCATGGTAACACAGTTATACAGACAGAAAATGAAAATTGAAAAT
>ENA-OREC01002438-OREC01002438.1-marine-metagenome-genome-assembly--contig:-NODE-2438-length-10261-cov-12.204046_pt1 | contig 10261 bp, 3 predicted proteins | sample MGYA00248626_ERZ508543 | MGnify/ENA primary metagenome ERZ508543 (study PRJEB26211, sample SAMN05518279) | marine metagenome | isolation source: Puget Sound, Washington, USA | host: Bankia setacea...
AATGTTACACCCTCATAATGTAATGGAATCAATGTTATACCCTCATAATGTAATGGAATCAATGTTATACCCTCATATTGTAATGGAATCAGTGTTATACCCTCATAAAGTAATGGAATCAATGTTATACCCTCATAATGTAATGAAATCAATGTTATACCCTCAGAAAGTAATGGAATCAATTTAATACCCTCAGAAAGTAATGAAATCAATGTTACACCCTCATAATGTAATGGAATCAATGTTATACCCTCAATACTGTAATGGAATCAGTGTTAAACCCTCATAAAGTAATGGAATCAATGTTATACCCTTATAAAGTCATTGAATCAATGTTATACCCTCATAAAGTAATGGAATCAATGTTATACCCTTATAAAGTCATTGAATCAATGTTATACCCTTATAAAGTCATTGAATCAATTGTATACCCTCATAAAGTAATGACATCAATGTTATACCCTCAGAAAGTAATGGAATCATTGTTACACCCTCAGAAAGTAATGAAATCAATGTTATACCCTCAGAAAGTCATGGAATCATTGTTACACCCTCAGAAAGTAATGGAATCAATGTTATACCCTCATAATGTAATGGAATCAATGTTATACCCTTATAAAGTCATTGAATCAATGTTATACCCTCATAAAGTAATGGAATCAATGTTATACCCTCATAAAGTAATGGAATCAATGTTATACCCTCATAAAGTCATGGAATCAATGTTATACCCTCATAAAGTAATGAAATCAATGTTATACCCTCATAATGTAATGTAATCAATGTTATACCCTCATAATGTAATGGAATCAATGTTATACCCTCATAAAGTAATGGAATCAGTGTTATACCCTTATAAAGTCATTGAATCAATGTTATACCCTCATAATGTAATGGAATCAATGTTACACACTCAGAAAGTAATGCAATCAATGTTATGTCCTCCCCACATTTTTTCAACAACTACAGAATTATGGCTAGTCTTATCCAGAGTGGCCAGCATGTTACTAATCCTATATCAATAGTTCCGTGATTGGTCTGTAATGTCTAGTCTTATAGCAAAGCAATTTTGAACTGTGTAGTGGAAAATCAGTTCTTAGACATGTTTGTCTGTTACTACTTCCATTAATTTACTTTATTTAATGAGTGACAAAGAAGACCAAGGCGTTTGCACTACACTTACGATTTAAACATTTTAAACAAAGTTTTTATGAGACTTTAAGATTGAAACTCTAAAACAGGAAAAATTGCAACTTAGTTATCATTTCCCAGTGAAAAATTAGAAACATTATGGGTTAATAGAAATGGCAGTGAAAGTGCAAACTGTTCATATAATGTAGTATATCTTAACCAATGACATACCTGCACATGTGTGATTCATAACCATAGCTTTAGTTCATTCTATCACCAAATCTAATAAGTACACTGCTTTTCTAAACCACATCCTTTTTGTGAGATTCAGTTAATGATTGCGATTAACTGTTTTTTTTTGCGATTTTAACCTAATACTTACCCAAATCACCCATTTCATCAGGGCATGCATCCAATGGACGGGTATGGTGACGAATCAATCGACAAATATGAAAGAGACAGTCCGGTCCCAAAAAATGACCCCCGTTCATCGACCCCTGCTTCGAGGGGTTTAGCTCAGACCCCAGCCTCTAATGGGGACTCGCGCAGGCAACGTGAACAAAAGGAGAACGAGGTAGTTTTAATATTGTGTGACGTCCAGTACTGTGTTGTGTGTGTGTCTTACACCTTTTACATCATTTAAAAAAAACAAAAACATTTTGCTACATTCATTTTACCCAAAATCATTTCCAGAAAAAATCATAACCATTTTCATGCATTGATTTTATTCCTATAGTCGTTTTCAGAAAATGTCACATTCATCTAAACCCATCAGTTGTACTCATAGATTCACCTACATCAGTTGATTGCCTGACTATAATATGGAACACATCGTATACATACCACACTGTATTAGAGCACAGTCATGACAAGATCATTTTCATTTTGACCTATATTACAGACCACAGTACTTTAAACTTAGTGCCATACATTGTACATGCACACTTAGAGCAGTCTTCACATACAACAAAAACTCCATGATTATACGAGTATGTAACAAAATAGTCACTGTAGTTACATGAAAAGCTTTAAATTTCTTTTTTCTTTTAATTTCATTTGCTTTCTATGGACCTTCTTTAATACAGATAAATGTAACCAGGTATTGTCTTCTTGCGTTCATGGTTAATATTTTAAACATAAGCTTTTGTACAAGAAATAACTGTGCATATATACATATTTTCCAAACTATACTTTTCATTAAGTATTAACCCTTAAATTTAGATAAGATGTCATACAAAGATATTTATTCATGATTTCAGATTCACAAATGCTGAAAAATAGATTTCAAAATTCATCAAATCTAAGAAGAATAAATAAGGAAACAACAACAAAAACTACCCAAAAAAACTATATAAAATTTTAATCAATCACATAAAAACATCAAACTAATTTCTAAGTCATTGCCAAACAGTTTTGTTTCTAATCATGCACGCTCTGCTCTGATCTTGTTAGGCTGCAACAAGAATACAAGCCGGATTCAAAGGATACAACACTCGCAAGCAGCACCAGAAGCAAAAAGCTGAGCAGCAACAGAGGCAGAAAGACGCGGAACAAAACAACGCCCGAGAAGAGAACAACGCTCGAGACCAAAACAACGCCAGAGACAAGCAAATGAACGAGGACGAAGCAGCATCAAAGATCCAAGCTTCCTTTAAAGGCTACAAGACTCGTAAAGAGATGAATGTAAAGAAGCAACAGGTACGTGATGATATAGATAAGCGCGAACAAAACAAACACGAATCTGAAGCAGCTACTAAAATTCAGAGTAGCTTCAGAGGTTATAAAACTAGGAAAGAATATAAACGAAAACAAGATACAAAAGCTGAAGTTGAAGTAGAGGCTGTTAAGGGAACTGATATAAATGATAATGAGAAAAAGACTGATGGTGAAAAGGTTGATGAGAAAGCTAAAGAAGATGCAGCCACTACAATTCAGAGTAATTATCGTGGTTATAAATCAAGAAAAAGTATCCAAGAGATAAGAGACGCTAAGGCTAAAAGTGAAGAAATTGTCAAGAATGACACTAAACAAGTAAGTGAAGATGAAGCTGCTACAAGAATACAAGCAGGCTTCAAAGGTTACAAAACACGTAAAAATTTGGCTGGTAAATCTAAAAAAGAACTTGAAGCTAAAGAGTCAAACTCTGACAAAGAGCTTGATAATGCAGCCTCCACCATTCAAGCTAACTATAAAGGCTACAAAGTACGCAAAGAGTATGAGACAAGCAAACAGAAGCAGAGGGAAGACAAAGCTGCTACGAGGATACAGGCCAACTATAAGGGTTACAAAACGAGAAAGGTGATGTCCAAGCGAAAGGAGCAACAACAAATGCCCGATCAAGCTCCTTCTCCCAAACAGGAGTCTGATGAATTGGATAAAGCTGCCACAAAAATACAGAGTGGATTTAGGGGATATAAAGCTAGAAAAGAATTTAAAACTAAGGTAACAGATGATGAGATTGTAGAAACTGATGCCGATCAGCTTCCGGAATCAGTTTGCACAAATGTATCTGCAAAAAAGAGTCAGTTTTTACTTGTCACAAAGTTTATGAGGGCTGCTGATATTCAAAGGGCGTTTAGATGTTTTGCAAGAAGGGAAAATATAAGGAATAGTAGGGCAAACCTAAAAAATCTAAACCAAGCTTTCTTTGAGGGTGATTACACAGATTTGGATGTATCAAAAAGAACAAGAGCTGCAATTAAAATACAAACCAAGTACAGGGAGTATACAGCTAGAACTGTTAGAATATACCCAATCTTAGCAGTTGACCTTTTTCATGGGGTCATACGAGGGTATATGACTAGGAAAGTAGAGGCAGATTTGTTTGAGGGTCATAAGATTAAGTCTGTGCCCAATAGGGACCACTATTCTACCATTATCCAATCACTTTGCTGGGGTTTTATGACCAGGAGGGAGGAGAAGACTCGGCTGTCCATTCAGGAGTTTGGGTCTAAGGGTAAAACACAGACATATACCTCAGATGTGTCTTATTGGAAAGAGTCAAATATCAAAATGTACTCTGATAAAACTTTGAGAAAATCTGCTGCTAAAATTCAGGCTTCTATTTATGGATATTGTACAAGGAGAAAGTATGATAGAATAAGAGTTGTTGAAAAAGCGGCTGATTTTATGCCAAGTGAGAGAGAGTATGTGTCAGTGTTACAGGCATGCTTTAGGGGTTACTTGATAAGAAAACAGGTAGCGAAATGTACTGGGCGAAAGAGAGAGAATGAAAGCAGTCAGAGTGGTGACAAATTTGAGAATGGGTTTGCAGATAAAACAAGAGAGGATGAACATTGTGGTACTGAGGATAAGGAGTGTGTGCAAGATGTAGATGAAACAGAACTGGAGTCAACATATGCTGGTAATGTTAAAGATGATTGTAAATCTAGTAAAGAGTCAGGCTTTGACGAACCAATGCATCTAACAAAGAAACTATTGGATATTTCAGAAAAACGGTGTAGAAAAAGGCCAACTAGTGAGATAAGTAAAAAGTCCAGGAATTTATCTATGAGAAGTTCTGACATTGAGTTTAAGGAAGAAAGAACTTATTCTGAGTTCAGTGTAATGGACTCTGAAAGCAGATCAACTCAATTAAGCAGGCAATCAGGTAATAGTCTCAAATCGGGCAGTTTAGTTCAGGAGTTTGGAAATGGGGAAAGGTGTGATAGTGGTTTGAGTATGAACACATGGAAGAATACAGAAAGTCAGAAAGAGAAAAATCAGGAAATAAATAAAGAGGGTTTAAGAGAGGTTGTAGATGATGGTAATGCTGTATGCCATTTACAGGCAGCTTTTAGAGCATGTATGTTAAGGAAAGAGTTAAGGAGAGAGTTGTCTGAACTGAGAGGTGGTGGAGAAGAGTTGGTAGATATAAGGATAGTAAATATGGATATATCATCTTTAAGGAGGGATTTTAGATTGAAAAGTGGCAAAGCAAGGAGACTGGGTTCATGTCAGTTTGATAAAACAAGGTCACCAGACTTGAAGAATAAGTGGTTGAAACATGGAGATACTGGGAATGAGGACTGTAAAGAAAACAACTCCAGTCCTGGAACAAACAAACTGGAACAAGAAACAAGTGCAGACAAGGTCTCTAGGAAAGAAGATAAGCCCAAATTCAGTGATCCTGATAAGTTGAAGGAACTTGATCATAGGGAAAATGCTCTCAAACTGAAAGCAGCATTTTATGGCCATTCAAAGTGTAAACGAAAGAATTATCAATGTATTGAGGATGCCAAATGCAAAATAATTGCTGCTTTTAGAGGTCATAAAATTAGAAAAACAAAACTAGAATATATTCTGAAGACAGAGACTGTGTTAAGAAGTTTAGCAGATGTTAAAATGGCTGATGTGAAACCTGAGTCTCCAACTGTTCATGTCAAAATGCACAGCGATGTTGTTAAAGAGAGGGTAAAACATCTTCAGGCAGCCTTTGCTGGCTATCAGACAAGAAACGTTTTCATATCTTTGACCAAACTTGTAGAACAGTCTGATAGTGATATAGGTGACATGCAACTTAACAAAATTGAGTCTTTGTCTGAAACTGATGATTTTAAATTGAAACATAAGTCTATGGTGAAAATGCACGCTACTTATGAGCATTTCAAAGGTGGTGAAAATGCCAAAACAAAAGTTGATCCACAAAACAAGCTAGACAGTAACTCATTAGGGAACACAAAGTCTGGGGTAGATGGTCAAGACAGTTGTTTGTTGGTCACATCTAGACCATCATCAGGGGTCATAATAAGAAAAACATTAAGTTACTTAGATTTCACTGGAATCAAATCTAGGACCCAGCCTGAACTCTTAAATAGGAAAACATCTGATTTAAGGGAACTTTCTGGTATTGAAATGTACATACAAAAAAAGGTTGCTGCCACACATTTGCAATCTTGTGCAAGAAGCTGGTTGACAAGGAAACACTTTAAGGCTACCAAGAATAACATTTCCAGAAAGTGTATAAGGTCTGTTGGTTCTAAAACAACAGTAAATATGTTAGACCCTGAAATGAGTGAAGAACTTTTTAATGAAAAACAACAAGCCAATCACAATGTTGCTCAAACCTCTAGCAGTACAAGCTCAAATGGTCAAAAGCCAAGTCAGATATCAGACAATCTAACCCCACATCCCAGGTTACCTAAAGAAACTTACACTGAAAACAGAAAATCACCAACCTCAGTTAAGTCGAATGGTAGTAAGATTCCAGTCAGAACAACCAAAGAACCCAACTGTAAAGAAAAAGATATCACTGAATTGATGAAAGCTAGAACTGCGTCGATAAAGATGGAAGCTGAGAAGAGAAAACTTTTAGCAGAGGAAGCAAGACTCAAACAACACTCTACAAAGGAAATAGACTCTAAACAAGAGCAAGTGCTTCAAAAGAAGATCCATGGTGTGCATTCTCCCTCACAAACATCTCTGACAGACAGGTCATTTATTGACACCAAACATTCAGCTAAGTCTTCATCAAAGAAAAGCCTCAATACCAGTGAAAACGACTCAATCAGTAGCCAAGACCAAGAAAGGGCTGCTGTGATTATACAAAAGATGTTCAGGGGTTTCTCAGCTAGGAAAAACGTTGTAGAAAATCAGAAAACAAAGAAAAGGTTAGAAAATGAGTACAGGGACTGGAAAACCAAAAGGATCTCAGCAGCAGTTGCAATTCAGAGTGCCTGGAGAGGGTATTCAGCCAGGAAAGAATTGCAGGAACAACCAGACTCTATTGACAGTAGTGGTTTACATGTTGAGCCTCCAGGTTTACTTGTTGAGCCTCCAGGTTTACTTGTTGAGCCTCCAGGTTTACTTGTTATTAACATTGGTAGGAGTAAGTCTGAGATAGAGAGAGCTAACAGAAGATATGATAATGCTTGTATGATTCAAATGGTAGTAAAGGCATGCCACATTAGGAGAGTGTTTGGTATAAAGAGTTCTCTTAGAAGACTCACTAAGGGTAAAGCAGCAAGTAAACTACAAGCTGCTTATTGGGGTTCAAAGACTAGAAGACAGTTTAAGACTGCTCAATGTGCAACAAGAATTCAAAGTATATGTAGAGCATTCATGACCAGAAGACTACAAGCAGAACTGAGTAAGAAGAAAACTGCTGAGAGACATGCTGCGGCTACAAGACTGCAAGCCGTGTATCAGTCATTCAGAAGAAAAAGACAGAATGAAGCTGAACAAAGGGAAAGTAGAAGGAACCAAGCTACAATTGGTATTCAAGCAGCTGTCAGAGGGTACATAGCAAGATGGAAGCATAGTCGGAAACAAGCAGAGTTACAAACTGTTGCAGCAAACAAGATTCAGGCCAGTATTAGGGGATATAGGGCTAGAAAGGAGAGGAAAGAGAGAAGGAAAGCTGCAGATGTAATTATATCTAGTATTAAAGCTCTTACAGCAAGAAAAGAGCATGAAGCTTACCTAAGGAATCTTGAAGAAGAAAGACTGGCAGCTACAAGATTGCAAGCAGGTTATAAGAGTTACATAAGCAGAAAAATGAATCAGGACTGCAGGCTGAAGTTACAAATGGAAAACAAAGCAGCGACAGATATTCAGAGCTTTGTTAGAGGCAAGATGGCAAGACAGAAGCATGAGTTATGGAAGGGGGAACAGGCCAGAAAACAAGAAGTGTCAGCAATGCGTATACAATCAACTTACAGGGGTCATATGGGGAGAAAGAGGGTTAAAAGTATCAGGCATGAGATCAAAAGGCAACGGTCAGCTCTGAAGATACAATCAACATATCGTGGTCACTTAGGTCGAAAGATGGCTGCCGGTAAAAGACTTGAGAAGAAGAGGGAAAGATCAGCTCTCAGTATACAGGCTATGTATCGTGGGCATTTAGGAAGAAAGGAAGCTAGAAAGGAAAAACACATTAAAGAAGTTTATAATATAGCTACAGAGATGGTTCAATTGTTGGTTGAAAGGTCTGGTGATCATTGTAGAAAGAGGGATGAATCTGTTGAGAGAATACAGGCAACAGCTAAAAGTTATCTGATAAGGGTTGCTGCTACTAGTAGAATGTCTGATACAGAAAAAATAAGAATGAAGGAAAGGAAAAAATGGGCATCAGTGATTCAAACCGTTGTCAGGGCTAAGCAAAGAAGAGACAGGGTTAGTGCAAAGGTTATGGTGGCTCGGGTGAATGATGCTGCAAGAAAGATCCAGAGTCGTTATAGAGGGTATAGGGTTAGGAGGTATGTGGAGAAAGAAAAAGAAATGCTCGCAAATATTAAACCCCCTGGCTCAGCTATGATCAGTGCTAGGACAAAATCTGGCAAATTGGTTACTGTCTCTGTGGATGATGTTTTGTCAGCTAACTCTAGAGCAATTATACTGTTTCACAAGAAAGCTACAGAACTTCAATCTGCTGTTAGAGCTTTCCTAACACGTAAAGAAATGGTTAAAAGACTGATTAGAAAGGCAAATTTTACCAAAACTACACCTCGCCAAGTCTTATCTTCTGCCAAAAGTTTAAGAAATTGGACAATCGATAGTTCTAACAGTAAACATATGATAGCTTCCAGAAAACAAAGTAAAGAGAATATTCCTGTCTCAAAAGAATCTAATAAAGGGAGCATAACTGTATCAGGGGACAAAAGGGATAAAAGTATGAGCAATTTCATGATAAACAGACATGGGGTTGTGAACGAAATAGAGAGAAAGAGTATAGAAGAAAGATTAGCAGCTGTAAAGATTCAGAGAGTGTTCAGGGAGTATTTAGCTAGAAAGCAAGATGTAAATGATAAATATTTGGATGAGAAAGATTTGTGTGAGGAGGGGAAAACTATGAAAGGAGTTGTTGGAGATGATGTAACGAGCACAGAGAGCGAGACTAAAGGGACTGCAGAGAATCGCAATGAGAGGTTGTTGTTGGTTAGAGAGAAGATGAAAACTGAAGCAGCCAACATGATATCAACAGTCTATAGAAACTTCAGATCCAGGCAAACTAAAAGGGATGAAAGGGTAGAAATGTAAATCTTGTCTTGCCTATATTGGTTGCCTCTTTCCCTTCAATATATAGTTGAGTGTATATGAAGTTAGAAAGACGTACCTCGGTACTTTTCAAGATGGGCTCATCTAAGAAAACCAGAAAAATACAAGATATTTGACAGAAATGATATTAAGATGACTGATACGTTCTTTAGTGTTAAAAGGTCACTGCAGAGATCGGAATAATTCAATCTGAAATTATAACACTTTTGTACTTTTGTACAGTTTGTTTAGGTTGTGCAAGTTGAAAAGCTGACTCTTTTATTCTCTATGTTGTTTTTTGTTCTCAACTATTTTACTGGCCACATCTTTTGAAAAGGTCTCTGAAATGCACATGCACAACGATAGCTATCTAAAAAGTTGAAGTTTAGTTTGTGGTATCTAAACTTAAGCACTTTTGAATTCTATCACAAATATCTGTATTCACTGTAACATTCTTTAAAGCAGGGCTATCTATACAATGATGTAAGCTTGTGCATGATTTGGAGACCTGTTCACTTGTAGACAAAGTACAAGCATATTTAAGGATGTGTTTAGTTGTGTACATTGTAGCTATGTATCTACAACCCTGCTTGGCACACTAGTTACCTCAGGCTAAATCTTACAAGTTTGACAGGATTTCTGTGAATTGTGGGAACCAAATGTATTCATTAATGGGAAGTTGGAGGAATATCTAGGGCTTTCTACTGTATTTCATGGGAATTCAGGAGTTTTAAGGAATTTAAAATGTGGTCATAATGAGAATTTAAGGATCTGATGGGGTGTTCTACAGTAGTTTCTGATAATTGCAAGATCTTCTATTGTATTTAATGCGAATTTCCAGGGATTTTTACTTTAGTTAATGGGATTTCCAGGGATTATTACTTTAGTTAATGGGATTTCCAGGGATTATTACTTTAGTTAATGGGATTTCCAGGCATTGTTACTTTAGTTAATGGGATTTCCAGGGATTGTTACTTTAGTTAATGGGATTTCCAGGGATTTTTACTTCATTTAATGGGATTTCCAGGGATTATTACTTTAGTTAATGGGATTTCCAGGGATTGTTACTTTAGTTAATGGGATTTCCAGGGATTGTTACTTTAGTTAATGGGATTTCCAGGGATTGTTACTTTAGTTAATGGGATTTCCAGGGATT
>ENA-OREC01002439-OREC01002439.1-marine-metagenome-genome-assembly--contig:-NODE-2439-length-10260-cov-12.786409_pt1 | contig 10260 bp, 7 predicted proteins | sample MGYA00248626_ERZ508543 | MGnify/ENA primary metagenome ERZ508543 (study PRJEB26211, sample SAMN05518279) | marine metagenome | isolation source: Puget Sound, Washington, USA | host: Bankia setacea...
AAACTTATCAATAGGTGTATGTTGGTAGAATAATTGAGTTCCAATTTATTTACTGTATTTATTTCATTCCGATACCGCGAAAATGCGTTTGCATGTACATTAAAGTTCTAAAAATACAAACGGTCTGAGTACAAGCTAGCCCACTCGTTTGACAAGCAGAAGTTACTGGACTGTATGGGAAGAAGATCTGCATGCGTTGTAAGATTTTTCATAAACTTGCATTAAAAACTTCCAGGAATCGTTTAAAATAACATTGATATGAAATATAATGTGCATATCTATTGCGCAGACTTTCGATTTGATCTTAACAGGTTGTAAAGCTTGTGTTTTCTTTTTGTGCAAATGCAAAGACATCGCCTGCATTGTTAACCATAATTATCACGTTTTCCACCTACCGCGGTGGTTTTATTCTGTAAAACATAAGTTGCTCAATCGCCTTACAATTACACGTTGGAACGCCTTCCCTAAAAATATTGCAGCTAGTATAATTATAATGGTATCAAATTCTTAGTGCTACAGATAAGAAATGGTCTAATTAGTTTTCTACTACCAGATTTTCATTCTAGTTAGTTTTTACAAGCAAACGACCCTTATCTTGAGCTCCCGTTTCAATATAGTTATTTGTTTTACAAGATGAGAAGCAAACAGCACTAACTCTTAAACAGATCTAGTATACTTACGTTCCTATCAATTCTGGTTCAGCACGGGTAATTAGATGAGAGATGAAGTCTGTATCGCAGAGCATATGAATGTGTCTCTCCTGGGGACAACACCGTAACCCCTCATACAAGGCTGGACAGTAACCCTTTTCCTTGGCACTGTCCACCTCACCTATCAGAATGTTGTAGGCCCGTAATACTTTGGATTTACACTCTGAACAAAACCTGAAGTAATATACAAAATCATGCATAAAGTACAGGTTATGTTTATGTCCTTGATACAAACATATTGGATTACATCTTAGATTAGGACAGGAGAGTTTTAATACTGTGTTTCTGTTAAATAAAAAATATGTTAACATTTATACATGTGAAATACTACATATACTGGGGTTGTTCGTAAAGTTTGTGGACAAGACTTATAATGTTATTAAATCAACAACAATTTTAACAAGAGTATCGCTGGTAGCTAACTCAATAAATATACAGGGTAGGATTATAGTTCTTGTGCACTGCCCTTCCTCTCACTGCCATCTATCTATAAATCAAGTCTCATTTCAATCACTTTTGTACTTTCCAAGATACATGTATGGCCCAGACAAGTAACCATAATGGCAAATTGTTAAAGAGAGATAACTCAGTGGGTAAAAACGTTTCTGAAAGATATTTATTTTTAAAGAAACCTAGTATAGTCTGTTTTATATATGAAGCATTTTAAAATCTAAACGTAACGCGAAACACAAAGCGCTGGCTTTACGTAATTAAACAAAAATTTGGCCCCAAATTACATGGACATGTTGAATGCACAATTTATAACCTCATATCCATATTAATCAGAAATATTAACGTCATTGTTTGACTTTTGAGTATTTAACAACATTATCAACACACCTAGGTATTGAGTGCACTAATCCATAATCAGACGTAAAGTATGGAGCAAAGATACATTATCAAACATTATTTTACAACCGTAATGAAACCAATAGCAACCCTGAAGTTTATGGAGCGTGATTCAGCTAAATGTTCCAGAAGTCTTGTGTTTAAATGACATAAGCGTTACAGATAGATGCTCTCAACAAGTGAGTGAAGTGAACTGCATTGGAGAAGATTTTGAAAAAAATGTGACGTAACGTTATATGTTGGCAAATATAAAGTGTTCTGTGACTGTGCAAGGGTATAATGTAATGCCACTGTAGAACTGTTTATGTTCTATGTATTTTGACAAGTGTTTGTGTTTCCAGTGCGGAATTAAATGTATGTTTTTATCATTTCTATCTAAGCATACTCATCATATTGTTGTCCGTGAACTTTATGAACTTGTTTGAGCTATAGAACATACCAGTAGGTATGCATTTTAATAACCAGTCTGTACTGAAGAATGACCAAAAAGATGTCACTTACCTGTGCTTTCTAAGGTAGTTTTCCAGAGTATCAAGCAGACTATCAGCATCTACAAGGACTACTTCGTCTCTACATTCTTGAGACAACAAGTCCCAAATATCCATCCAACTCCTACAATACAATACAGCAGCTTGTGAAAGTGTACTATAATTATCCGATATTCAAAATATTCACCTCTTATCATTGATGAGAAACATGTTCTCAATTCAATTGCTTGTTCACTTGATTGAGATAAACAGTAGTTACTAGCTTTTTAGAATCTGCATTATGCTTGTATTTACATTTTAATTTTATACAGTACAGTCGAACTTCTTTAATGTGTACGTCGATAGAGTAAATACCTCGTTAGCGCATGGTAAATTCAAAGTACCAACTTCTGTCTACTATCATTTCAATTATTTACATTACAGGTGACAAGTAAACTTTACGTAGCCGTATTCAGTTGGTATTAAAAGTGAAAAATGACAAGAAAATATATCAAGTTCAGTTGTTTTGAGCTCACACTTCACATTTAAAACACAAGAAGTAAATGATTTTCATAAGTGTTCAGTTATATGTCATTGTTAATTAATACTGATGATTCGTGGTTCGATCCGTGAATCGTCAACTGCTATTCGTGGATTGGATCTCTACTTGTTCCGCCATTCCCAGCCCTAGTTATTAAACATGAAAAACAAGTTGATGTCCACGGGGCAAACTACTCCAAACATCTTAAGAAACAGGGATTTCCATGGATTTATTCTTCACAAAAAACAGCCTTGGTACCAAACTAAAAATATACTCACGCAGTCGTCTTTGTTTTGTGAGTCTCTAAGGAATGAAGGTTACAGCGTTTATTCTTCTTACTTTTTGGAATGGAATCAACCATACTCGACAACTTTGCACTGCAACAAATAATACGGTTTACAGAGAAACAGAAAGTTTAATTTATTGGGTATTTGCATTTTTCAGTTGGGTATTTAGAAAATTCTTTGTTCTCATGGTGTCTATACATCAACTATTTTAACTGGATATCCATTTATTCTTATGCTTTTTGTTACCCCTTGTAAACAATTGGGTATTCCAGAAAAAATCAATGGGTAAATACCCAAGTTTCTCTGGGTTTTGTGTCTTTTTTAAAGAAATAACAAAGAAAGTAATATATGTAGTACACAAAGATGTGGCTACTGTGGCAGTTACATTGCATACATTGGTACAAAGAAGAGATAAATTCATTGTAGATTTCAAACAACTTTGGCCATATGCAAGCTACATTGGTTTTATTGCAGTGACCTGGTTTTTAGCGTGATATAACCCATCTAAAGTCCAATCTGTCTCAATTTTGTTTATGTCATTAACACTGTATGCTCAGCTTTTACTGTTAATTATACATCCAAAGATCTTTCAAGATGCTTTCTTCACCATATGTGTCTGAGGAGTGTTGATTGAGTGATATCTTACTAGGGCCTTTTTTAACCATACCATCACATCAGAAGAGTTATTGAATCCTTTACATACCCATGAATATAAAAGAGAGAATATAAGGCCCTGGGATCAAACAGGTAGTTGCGGTTAATAGACATCTCAGCCCTCTTTGTAACAATCAGTGGCTCTAATGCTGGATGCTGAGACTTTACTAATTGATTGAACAATCTCTCAACACTGAAAACACAAACAACAACAAATGATAATAAAACTTTCACCACCAACAATAATTAGTCATCTACAATACTTTTGATTATTTCAACAAGAACTGGATTGTATTCTGGTAATCATTGAAATATAGAAAGTTAAAAATTCAGTGCAAGTAACTCATTAATAATCATGAGATAACAATACGAAAATTGAATACAAACCTTCCTCTACAACCAACACAGGGCACAAGATGTGTCAGCAGATTCATGATGTCTTTACTGGTCACCATCATTGCTACTGCTACCTCATCCTTAGTCAAGGCACCAAATTTCTGCACAAACGTCTCCATGTCCTTACATTTAATACCATTTAGTTGATCACAGTCTATGCATTTGTCAGCAAATTGTACAACCATCTACAATAACAAAAGATAAACAGTAAACAAACTTGTATAATAGTTATACATATTCACAGACATCCTGTGGCTCAGTAGGCTGTCTACAAATCACTTAAAAACAATAAAAGTCATCTAAATAACATTTGATTACATGGTAAGTTTAAGAAAGTCTATACTAATCTACTTTGCTTATAATGTAAATCACATTACGTTCAATTCCTGGAGCCAGCCAGTACTAAGTAATCAAGGCTAAGTCTCTTGCTCTTGTCTCTTAAGTCACGACTTATCGATTATGAGTCAGACACACTACCCCTTGCTAATGGTTTGGAATACAGTGATGAGAAGATAAATTTGCTGATTAACACATTTGATAAAGAATGGTCATCAAAACCTATTTAACTTCTATTGCTGTAACATGTCACCAAAACCATATGGAATCAGAGGGTCAAGATATGATTAAAGATTATATTTAATTATTTTTATGGTAACCTCACTTATTGAACCATATCCATTTGCATTGCCAAAGATAAATGGACAAAACATGAAAAGTTTTTGACAATCAGCTTTAACATCTTAGCTTATTTCTTGGGCAAATCATGATGTTGACGAGTTCATATGTTACACAATAATTCAAGTTTATATATCTGTCATCACAAAGTTTAGCTGTTCTCTCTGATCCACATTGGAAAGTATACTCTACTGACAAAGTGTGTAAGAGTACGATAACATATTTTAAATTGTGACTAGCATATCTATTAACATATCACATCATGGCACGTCATAATACATTCGGATCTACTGATTTCGGAGTGTGCCAAAGAATCGCCAGGCCTCAAAAAATCCACTTGCCCGCTCATATTTACGAGTAAGATCCGAGGTGGGGCGAGTCAATTTTTCATCATGCTTGTCCCATCGGGCAAGTAATATTTTCAGTCTCAATAGATAATTAACTATTCTGAACAAAAAAAATCAAAAGAAACCTTCAAACACTTTTTCCGTTTTCGCACTAACCTGAGTAGTGTTTAGATAAGGGAGATACACACTGTCTGATCCAAAATTGATATTACATTCAGGCTTATCAGCAGTAAAACAATTAACAGAGTCTGCAAAGTCTGATGGTCATGTCTATGTAATGTATGGCTCACTTGCTGTGCCTTAATGACCTGTGGCAACTAGCAATTACTTGATAATTTGACAGACATCATTCATTTAACTGTTCCAGCATTCACAATATTGAGAGGTTTTCTAGGAGTAAAATGGTTCAGTGTGATAGGGACTGCATACAATTTGACGGTCTATTATTCTTGACATACTTATGCGTGAAATGGGGAGTAAAGTTGTTAACACTACACTACAAATAAAACATTAACACTTCCAAAGATAACATGGTGAGCCTAATTTCTTGATCACAGATGCTGGAGTTGTTGACTGAGATCAGCACAGAGAAAATATTTTACAACTGTTGTATTATTGATCACACGTATATGAGACTATTATGCTGATGATGGTCCTAGTATCAAAACAACAAAAAGTAACCACTAAATACAAGATGCAGGCAACACTGCACTTCTCCCTTATTTGTCAGTTGGGAGAAGACATTAGCATACATAAATGCAGGGCAAGTAGGTTTTGCTGCAGGACAAGTGGATTTTCAGGTCACTTGCCCTGCAGGACGAGTAGCTGTGAAAACAATTTTTGAGGCCTGATCGCTATATCGCGACAGTGAATGATTATATAGGCTAAAACAGGATAACTTATTAACCACTAAGGACTTAAGATGATGGTCATGTTGTACAAGAGAAAATTCCATTTTTAGGTGAAACGATTCTGTTTTGAAATATGAAATAGTCATCTAGATTCTTCGTCCAATGGAATTACAACACAATACCACACATGGAGACATATTTAAACGCTCAAAGTAACATGACAACAGTAGTATGTATGTTTGTATTCTACAAAAGTAATAATACAGAGCTAAAGTGACACATCAAACAGCTGTTAACTGGAGTGGGTGGGGAAACTGACCTTGTATCAATTATTTTTTCAAGTAGGAAGGCAAACAAGAGTAGTGTATTGGTTTGTAGCGTTCATAGGAACCTTGTTAATAATATGGAACAAGTGTTTAACGCGAATGTGGACCGTTTCACGACTCACCGTCAAAGATTCGTCCACGAAGAGTGGGATTTGTCGCCTTTCGAACTGGTAATCTTCAGAACGACACACTGCTATCAATTTGGCCATTTTTAAAATCATGTGTAGTTATGACAACTAGATACATTCACTTTCCTACATTTAATGGAACGTATGTCCTATGTATGAACCGTACTGCTATTATCAAAGTGAAGTTTCAGAAGAAACTTTGCCCCATACTGGAATTTCCTAACTATAGATACTACGCGGACCGCATAACACATATAAAGTATTCCTCCGCGCTGTCAAATATTTAGAATTTGTCCACGTTGATTTAAAAAACTATGGTGCTTGTCACGAAACTGTTCAAAATTAGCGTTTGCTAAATGAATTAAATTGTTCAATTCACTGCACTGATATCATTGTAAACATTTTCTTAATCAACAACATATAGTGCACGAGACAAGCGCCATCTATGACAATCGGAATTCTTCGGATGATTCAGACTGATTCGATTACTCGTGGATGTTACCGTAAGCTGCCATTCGGACTACTTTTCAGATTGGTCTTAAATAACTTCGTTTTAAATACCAATACCACTACTATTGTGATGTGTGTTGAATATGAACACTTTTCATGGACACGGCACTTTTAAAACAAGATAGTGCAACATTTACAAAAACTCAGATTCAGATACACGGACTATTTATTAGCGTATTAAGCTTCCGGCGAACAAAATACCAGATTTCTCGAATGTTAATCGGCTTGTTTGTGCGGCGTAGTGATTACGTTTGGTCGCGTAACTTGTCACAGGTTCTTTCACTGTCATGAACATCTCTTTCATAAGTTTCTCGGTCAGTAAAAGCAAGTTTACAAATCAATAACAGCAACTAAAAAAACAATTCATACAATATGCCCCCCCCCCCACTAAACAAATTTAAAAAAAGTTGACAGTTAATAGGGAACAGGGAATAGGGCCGTCACGGTTACACGTGTTTAACACAACGGAACCGTTTCGATTAGTAACCAATAAACGTTAACTTTTAAAATAAAAATCTGTATACTCCATCTATTTTTAATACATGAAGTAATGACTGTGTTTAAATAAAAGACTGACTATATATTAACTTCAAAAGTACTAAGTATCAAGTTATGTTACACAAATAAAACATGCTAGATTCTTTCTACTTTCGTAAACGACGGTCGTCGTATTCTCCTGCAAAAAATTGCACGTCGTCGGAAAGATTTAGTTTTAGTTTTATATAGTCAATCACAAAGGAGTTAATATGAAAAGCAGAAAGTCTTTGATACCATGTATACATCATAATGACCATTATTAAAAGTTTTGCATCCTGCGTTCCGTTTTGTTAACGCAATTCAGAAAGTTCGTAGGACGGCTTAAAAAAATCCTACTATGTACAAGTACCACGGGAACGTCGAGATAAAACACTAATATCGCAAAAAATGATTGCTTATCTTTCAAAACGAAAATTTCTGCGTTTCTAAACTAACATTTAACTCAGTACCACAAAACCATGTTGGCTCGAAGGATGAAGCGTTCTCGGCACGGCGATGATGTGAATGGCGACGTCGCGAAAACAGGTGAGTCATCGTCGTTGCGTAACCGTTTTTCAGTCGTAATTAAAGCGCTGATAGCGCAACATGAGGAGGGTTTTATACCGGTTTTCAGTTATGATTTTCGAAAATATGTGAATGCATGCTTATTGTATACCAATATATCAGCTTCTCCCAACGTCTTTTTAACACGTATGCCAGTTACGTTTCGGTTAGTTCTAATCGTGTACACGTTTACAAAAATCTGTAAACGTGACGGCCCTGGAGTTGTGAAGTCACATATCTTAGAACTACATAATCTAACTTCAGGTTCCATTAATTATTGTATCTTAAATGTACTATTTAACTCATATCAACTTTGTCATCCAAGATCGTTGCTATCAACTGGATGATCAAGTTATTGTGTGGGGTGTACGAATGTTATCAGTAACGAAAGAAAAAAAGTGCTACTAGTTGGGAATGGAACCATATGGCATGGCATGGACATTTCTTTCTCCAAGCTAAGACTCTACATTGTAGTACACGTCATTAATGTATCAGTTAATTGTTTACTGGTAAATGTATTGTTTATCACAACTCACCGGGTAACAATGAATACATTGTAATGATGAGCGGCTCAGTTAGTTTTTATCCGCCGAGTGCCTCTCCGGAGGACATATAATGAAACTATTCGAAAACTTTACCATCCACGTGTTTTCCAAAATAACAAACAATGTTTGTAACGGTGCAATTTGCAAGTTTTCCTTCTACATTGCCTAATTTCATTCAGACTGTTGAGTTTTCAATCTCAATACCCTTAACAAATCTACCTTTAAAAAGTGTTATTAAAGCAATGCCATTCCGCACTATATGTATATGTCCGGCATATAATACGTGTACACATCTTCACCAACAGTACATGTAGTCAGATTTAGTATTTTTATTAACACTATTCCGTGGAGCCAGTTTTGTAAGGGTTTCACTATAAGATAACTCTATTTTCGACCATGTTAGTGTATAAAGCCCCACATTGAATTGTGGACTTGAATAAACATTTTGCCGGATTATAGAGCAATATCGGCTTCTTCATCCGCGTTTTATACTGTACAACATGTTATATGTATTCATGCACACTCATGCGGATACTTTCGCCAAAAATACTATCTAACTAAGGCTAGTCCGAACTTGTAAACTAGTCAACACTGGTGGTTGAAGCGTGATTTTCTAAGTATGAATTCATTGTTGCTTAACTTACCGATCGCATATTGACATTTAATTTAATCTTCATTTTAAAAAGTACCGTTCTCATGTAAAAAGCTAAACGTTTGCAATAATTTATTGAAGAACATGAGTAGATCTTGCCAATTCGTACCCACTTCGATTAATACACACTCATTTATGCACTCAGGGGACATCGAGCTGAGTCTGCTTATAACTTGGTTCATGTACCAGTACTATGCTGTAGATCTACCTGTTTTTAGACAAACGTTACTCTTTTCTTTCGATTGTGGTGATGTAGTAGACATAGCCACTATATACGTACAGTAGGGAAGATGTTTAGTAAAAACAAAGCAAAATCTTTACACATAAAGCACTGCCAGACTCACATATCCTTTAAGAAAATCAGTTCTACTTACCAACTATATTTGTTATGCTCCCCAAAGGGGGAAGCATATAGTCGCTGCTTTGTCCTTCTGTCCATCCAGTACCTTGTCTGGCGAATAACTTTATTGAATAACTGGTTTATAGATAGATGGCAATGAGGGGAAGGGTAACACCCAAGAACCATAATCCTACCCTGTATATTTATTGAGTTATCTCCCCATAATATTTTTTCATAATGGATGCTTGTACGGGCCATATCTTTGAAAGTACTTAAGGGATTGAAATGAAACTTTGTAGATAGATGACAGTGAGAGGAAAACCCTCAAAGAAAACCCTTCGCATTTGAGCTTTTTTTCTATTTGGCAAATGCAGGGTTCTTCACATTTAGCTCAAAAACATGTAGCATAGTTCCGACATCAAACCTAACCGAAAAATCAGTTAAATTAATAGTTTTTGGCAACGTGCATTAGTTAATTGGAAAGAACAGACAAAAATACATCCATATGTACAACAAATCCAGGTTGACATACTTTAAAACACCTATAGCAGCCTCTTAAACCAAAGACATGTCACATTTCAGCCATTCTTGTATGCATATGGCTGCTCGCGCATATGCAAATGTTAATGAGACTGGACATATCTTTAGACGAAAATTTGAGTTTGATTATTTTCGTAAAACTACGCAACAGTTTTTAATGTGCTTTAAAGAAATCATTTTTAGGCTAAAATGATAGTATATAGTGATATACATTAAAAGTATACATTTGGTAAGTATAACTGACCTCAATCACATGTTACGTGATTAAACTTTTTCGCTAAAAACAGATTCTAATATTTGACCTGTTTAACCTAGTACACAAAATGGCTACAGTCATGCTGCATAGTGTAAACAATCCAATT
>ENA-OREC01002440-OREC01002440.1-marine-metagenome-genome-assembly--contig:-NODE-2440-length-10259-cov-14.199961_pt1 | contig 10259 bp, 2 predicted proteins | sample MGYA00248626_ERZ508543 | MGnify/ENA primary metagenome ERZ508543 (study PRJEB26211, sample SAMN05518279) | marine metagenome | isolation source: Puget Sound, Washington, USA | host: Bankia setacea...
TGGAAGGAATATTATTACAACTTCTTTCCAAATTGTTACCATTAAAAAAAATTGAAATAAAGAAAATGGCTATAACTACTAATTTCTAGGAAAGGTTGCTTTGTAATTGTGAAAGGCAAGTAAATTTTGTACTTTAAAATACCTTAGAGTAATACTTTATTCTGCAAGATTCTAAGAGGTTCGCATAAATTGTACGTAATTTAACAGTGTTTATATCGTAAAGAATTTCAAACGCTTTTTTTATTGAATTTTTGGAGATGCCACTTTTGCAATTATGGATTTTTTGATCAGTTTGAAGACAAGAGATCAAACAGCTTGAGTTGGGTAGTACAGGTAGTCAGTGGTTGGATATACATGTAGGGTAAAGATGTGAGGTGTAGCCGCTAAACATTGCTTATTTCTGGAATTTCTCACTTTCTCAATGTTTGGATTGTTGCATCAGTACCAATATAGGTAGTTTTATACCTTGACAGACCATTAAATCTGACAGACTTAACATTTGTTGCTCAAAAGTTTCATTATGGAAAACAGACGGCTCTAGTTACTGCCAATTTTGAAGTTGAATCTTGGGTTCTGTGTAGAAACTCATTACATAATACAGAACACATACTTAATTGAAGATCTAGATAGAAAGGGTAGGCAGTTTTAAGGCTGCATTTGCCTGTTAGGATCCATTTTGTTTCATGCCAACCAGATCTAGATAAATAATGTTAGGGTAGAGCAGGACATTGTCTGGATGTGAAAACCTCATTTAGTCAAAACAAATTGTTTAATGAAGTGAAACGAAACCCTCAAAATCCTGTTCTTTAAATTTAAAGTAACCTTGCCAAAACTTGTTAAAAGAAAGAAACAAGTATCTTTTTGTTAACCACAAGTAAAACATTTATATTGGACCACTCAGTATTCATTCTTCCACAGGGCACACCACAGTTACCATATTTGACTTGTGGAGTTGTTTGTATGGCAAAGAACATTTCTGTGCTAACATTTGTCCTTCTGATTGTATACATAGAAGTAGGTTTTTTTCTGTGCGTTAAATTATGTTGAATGGTGTCAATACTGTATGCTGGTTGTGTAACTCTCTATGCTGATTTCAACCATATGGTACGCATCAACCTTATCAAAGCAAAGTTCATTAGCAAATGTCCACAAAGAATGTTGACTACTTCATTAATCTTATATTTCTCCAAGACTTTGTTTAACATACAGTATGCAAGCCTACTCAGACATTGTGTAAAAGTTACATTAAATTGATAGATTCAATTTAAGAAGCATTTTAAAAAGTTATATTTTCATTCTCACCAAGCGTTTAATGTAAGGATTTTGAAATTCAACACAACCAGTTGTTTGTGATTATCTATAAATTTATTCAGCTTGATCGCTTTTAACTAAGATATTTCATTGAGCAATTTTGTGAAGAAATGGCCTTTGTAAAACCTACAGCATATTAATACTAGATGATTTTATGTGGTCTCATTTCAGACCTGCTCCATGAATCTTGAAATTAGAGTCATTATTACATTGTGAATTGTAATTTGTTACTCCATGCAGTTAATTATTTAAGTGACATGGAGGGTAATTTATAGTCTTGCATATGATATTTCTGTGAACACGTTTGAAATATAAGTTGCCTGCAGCTTTGTTTTGATAGAGGTGTTAGTTTTTGTTGTAACAATTTGACTGTTTGCTTTCAAGGTCAGAGTGTTTTTTTAGTTACTTTCCTTTTTTCATATGATATTTCTTTACCTGTAAGTTAGCCATTGGCCGGTTGCCCCCATCACAGCCTGTCTCTGCCCGTGGTCTCTTTGTCCTAATGTTGACCGAGCTTTTCAATGGACATAGTAGTAAATGCCCCCCCTATGCCAGCTAATGTAGAGTTTGTAAAGGCCGGCAAAGGTAGAAAGGCTTCCCCAAGTCACAAAAGGTTAAATGGCAACATTAATATAAACTTGTTTGGAAATGTGTAAGTGTGGCCCCCAAAAAGCCAGGTTTAACACATGGCTCTAAGTGAAGTGTAGTAAAGTGTGTCATCGTATGCATCGTGGTTGGCCAATGTAAGGTTCCTCGAGGCCAGGGTTTAGTAAGAAAGCAGATGTGTTATTGTATATAAGATGAGCAGTGTCTTTGTATATGTTTAAGACCACCTTGTAATGGTATGGAAAGACTTACTATCACCATAAAAAATACTGGATGGCCATATGAAAAGCCGGCTTCTTGGTCGTCACCCAGGTACAAACCAAAGAAACCTAATAACTCTGACATTAGTAGTTTGGCAAGGTAGTTTGTTTCCCCTAGATGTAATTCATAATTATACTCATAAAGTTTAATGATGTGGAAATGATGAGTGATTGTGATTAGGTTTAAACACAAATGAGAGGCCAAAAAGTTTCATTGGTTTATCAAAGGGAGACTCCTGGTCAGATGACAAGTGCAATATGGCCAGAAAGTTCACTCAAATATCTATGGCCCTTTCTTTTCACTGTGACACGTTTACTGTCCATTGTCTGTAATTATGTGACTAAACAATTCATGCACTAGTATCGTCCTCAATCATCTATAACATCTATGGTGATCTAAATGTAAAACTTAAGCATACAAACTACACATTGATTCACTTGTACACTATGTATATGGGGCATACATATACTAGCTCAAGGTTTTACTAACATTTACTGGTGCATGTGTATCTTAATTGTTGTAAATAGGGCAGTGTGTAAACTGTTCATTTAATGAAGTTTTAACCTGAAAACACCAGACTCAACCTGTAATAGATACCCTACACCTTGCTACAAGCCAAACAATAGTTGCTGTTGATGCTAGATTTTAAAGTTTAGATATTTAGGGTTTGTAATAAAATGCTGTATTTTCATGACTGTTTTAAAGCTCTCTCTCTAGCCTTTTTTCACTCTGGTTGCTGTTTTATGACCATCTCTTCAGGCAATGCTATATGGTGTTCAGATGGGATGGAATGTTTGTATCTTTTATTACAGTATGAGAAAATAGGACTCAGCAGTTAATTTCTCCAATGTTGACCATCTTTTCACTCTTATCTTGTCAATTTATCACTGGGTCCAGTTTAATATGTTATCTTGCATTATGTCCAGTTCTTTTTATGACCAGTTGACTGACTATCAAGAATATAAAGAATGAGGGTTTGGAACATGATTATTGTTTGGGGGTTTAACTCTTAGCCCATTTAATGTGTTTTGTTGAGGTCTGTGTCATCATTGGCTCCCCTCTTGGTCAAGCAACTGAAGATCCTATCTCTCTGTACTCTTATACAATATTTAAAAACCTTTCTTAAATAATAAGACTGAACATGTAGGGTGGTTGTTCTTTAATTAAGATTTAAAGCAGTTCACTAAATGTTTGTGGTTCAAGATCCAGATTACTAACAAAGGAGCAATGTGTATGTGTATTTCAAAGGCTATTACAAACCTTTGTCTTTGACATTGACAGTGATTGCTTCCTCAAGTATCCAAAGTTATCATGCAGAAAATTGTTTGAGTCAACAATATGGTTTATGGGCTGTCTTTTGAAATTAAAGTTGGAGCAAAGTTGCTTGGCAAAGCAGGATGACATATCACTTTATTGGTCTATATAGAAACTTGATACCCTTACCATTGAAAGCACAGAGGTCCTGATATGCTTTCTAGTCTCCTTTCTAGTCCTGACAATTGAATATCCTTGCCTTTGTTTGAATGAGAAAACAGTTCTCCAGCAATAAATCGGGTTTTGCTTACAAGCTGAAGTGTGTCAAAGCTCAGACATTGAAACGTCCTAACTTACAAGTTTTCTAGTTTAGTAAGAACACAAATGTTAATTACTAGATCTAAAAGTGCTGCCATTTGGTAGACACTGTCAACAGGCAAGGTTGGTGGCCAATCTTTTTCCCTTTCATAAATATCATATTTAACATAAATTTCAATGAATATCTGCACAAAAGAAGTGTACGCCTATAGCGTGGTAGTGTGCCACAGTTTGGGTGTGTGACTTAAAAGGAATACAAAATCAAATAGATATGCATCAAGTCTTGCGCTCATTGTAACACGTTGGAAAAAAACCCATTTGTTTGAAATGATCTACCGTGTGCTTTGCCTTTTCCCAAGTAAACATTAACTGTAGGTAGAGTTTGAGGGAGAAGAAATGGGTATTGAAGAACACTATCTCAAGCTAATCTGCCTCTATTTCTTTTCCAGCTGTGAAGAGAATTTTGCATTTTTCTCCATCCACTTTACACTGTTACAAAACTGGCAGTGATGTTTTTGTGACACACATGATTGCAGTGTTTCTGACCTATTTCTGTACAGGAAGGTAGAGATAGATTTCCACAGGTTTGGTGGAGCATTTCTCACAGTAATGGCTGAGATATATGTGTTCTTAGTTTTGGATGAGATAGAGCTAGATTTTTGTATTAAATCAAGATTTGCTTTTGGTATCGGCTGGGGCATACTTTTGATTTTGATTGAGATAGAATCTATGTTGTTTGGTTTGGATGTGGTTGTAAACCTGTGTGAACTGGATACTAGCCTGTTTCAAATTGTTTGGCAGGATAGACATGTTTGTACAGATTTGGACCTCATATCCTGGAAGGGGTGTTTGAAATAAATATGCTTTTGATGTTAGCTGTTAATTTCATTGATTGTATGTCTGCCAGATATATATGCAGACCGCACACATTTCGTTTACCTTTTCAAATGTTAAGTGTAGATGCCCTCAAGGTGAATCTTTGTGTAATCTATAATCATTATGTTGATGGATAAACAGTAATTGTTTTAATAGTAGTTTGCTATGTTCTTTCTTTCTTGACAGTTTTGTTTTAGTGTTGACAGCTAATCTCATGATAGCTGTACATTAGCAGTTTCAATGGGCAATTTACAGATTATCTTTTTTTTATATAAGAAATTAAGTTTACAGTTAATCACAGCGAACTGCAATTAAATTAAAGCAAATAAACTAAATACGCATTGGAATACACACCTTAATTCATAGCGCAATCTTTATTTAATGAAAAACAGGTTCTCTATGATATGTTTTGTAATAGAATCTAATGACACTGTATTGATTTTTCTTCTTCTAAATTGTACAAACTTCTGATCCATTCATGTGATTACTTCATTGATTGAGTAATAATAGCTAGTACATATGAAACATAATTCTAACGTTAAAGGATTGTATTGTTTTGACAGTTCCTTGTGCCCAGCCATTGTGTACAGTAGATTTCATAAAACCCTGACACCTTTTATTTTTCAAATACAAGTAGCTACTGGAAAGGCCGTTTGAAAATGGAGTTGAAATGATTCAGTGAATGGTACATATATTACTGCAGAGGTTTGTGTACAAGTTTCTACACTTCCAAACTCTCAGCCAGTCATACCCCCCAAGCTCACCAATGGCCGCTTAAAAAGTAGTTAATGTGTAGAAATATTGTGCTATTTACATATGTAAGCATTAAGGTCGCCTCGTCTTGAAAGGTGATAAAAGTGATATTTCATCATTTATACAATGTTTACCACAGTGAATTGACAGCCTGCTCATATCATAAGTATGTCATGCAGAACGCTGGCTTTAATGAATGGCTTAGATGGCCTTTCTTTCTTCCTCAGTCAATGCTTTCTGACGGTATGTACAAAAATATTCAAAAACTTTCACAAAGCGTCGCAGGGAAATCTGTAATGGTTCAACAGTTTGCCGTCAATTTCACTACCGAGTTTTTCCATTGAAAACCTTAGTAATTTACATGTGAAGATGATTTAGGGTTGACCAATATGGCCGCTGTAACATATACAAACAACAGTTGAATGAATCTTGGTGGAGAAAATTGGTGTAACACTTTCTTCATGAATGAATATATTACTACAGCACACCTATACACTATAGAGTGGTTCTAAGTTATCTCAGGTCTAAGTAATTTAGGTATATATATATTAATACTGTGGACATTACTGTTTGTCTATAAGTTAGTGTTTTAATATTGAAGAACAAAATAGAGTTTTAAAATCCAAAAAAGATTAATTAGGGTCCTCCTACTGCTTTTCAAAAGATTTGCTAGAATGATCATTTATGGAGTATTTGGTAGCAGAAAGGGGGTACCGCAAAAAGGGATACTTTATGAAACAAGAGGAATTGGGCTGCAAAGCACTTGGCATAGGTACATGTAGATAAAGAATGGTTCATGATGTTTGTGTAACACCTGGCTTTGTATACAATTAGTGCATTCAGACAACTCCCCATATCTCTCACAATTGTTTACATTTTGCTTCTGTGTTTCTGGTTTCTAATTAAAATACGGTAAAGTAGAACACAGCAAAGACGGTAAAACCTGGCAATACCACCCACCAAGTCACAAGCTTCCACGGTAATCAACATTACAAAATCAAGAAATACATCAAGAAAGTCACCTGAGCTTCTGCTTTACTTTTAAACCATTCAGCAGTTTGTGTTGATACTTGAAAACATGCACATATCATTTTGTTTACAAATTGAAGAAAATAACCCACACAGATTCTGCAGTAACATGTTCTTGGAAACCTACTGTGAAGATTAATATCTTTTCCGCTGTTTTTTTGCTGTTTTATTATTTCCACATGACAATGAGATAGTTTGGGTTTAGATTTCAAATTGTAAATAAACAAAAGGGAAGAAGGAAATACCATTAATTGAAATTATTCAAATCGATGCAAAACCAAATAAATAGAAGTATGTAAATTTTATCCAACAAAAAACCATTGGATGACAAAAAACAGTCAGTTTACAAACAGCACTACAGAAAAATACCAACGCTAAAGTTCAACGAAATGTATTCAAAACATAGGGAGTTAAACTGAATATAGCAAATCATCAACTGTCAAGAAAGTTAGAGTACCTTAGGAATGAAAGCTCCAGTGGCAAACACAACACAATAAATATTTAAACAATCACCAAAAAAATGTGTTATCAAGTACATAAAATAGAAATAAAAAAATATATAATGAACTAAAACGAAAGATCAAACAATGAGTTGCAACAACTGTTTTAATTAACACTCATACATCAAAGTAGCATTGTGCCACCATTGTATAAGAAATGCTACTTATGACTTGCAATGTATGCACTAGAAATAACAATGATCGACACACAAGATGACAATATTGAGTCCCCCGTGGTTGAGTTATGCTACAATAGGTGGTCACACTAGTAGCCCAAGATGTGTGCATCAACCAATGACATATTAATTAACCAAGAAAGCCAAATAAATGTCCTTGTATATGATACTGCAATATCATGGTTGGGGCGATAGATGAGAGCTGTTATATCGACTGTATTCAATATGGTTCATATATACTGGATAAAATAAATGTAACGTAACATGTATTAGCCATGAAGAATAAAACACAATTATAAACAACATATATTTCCTTGGTAAACTCACACCTGTAGAAAACAACGGAAACATAACAATGAACATTACCAAATAAATGGCAGAATAGGTGTATAACCTTTCTCCATGCACTGTTTACTGTCCATATCATACCTATAAACAAATCTATAAAAGAAGGACTTACAAACAAGAAATACAAACGATGTGTATAAAATACCTAAACGGCAGGGAATAAAAGTGTGTAGAAGTATAATAATGAGCCATACATATGCATGCCCTGTTTACGGGAAAGACTTAACAGTTTAAGTAGGGGCAGATTTGTCACAAAAAGAAATGTGCCCCTCTTTTTGTACCATCTTTATACACCGAAAGTATATCTGCCATTGTGTTCACTAACAATTGTGACCTCGGTCAGGTAGAAAACACTTTTATACGTGCTATAACATTGAACTTATACCAATAATAAGACCTCAACTATTTCGAAACAAAACGTGGCCGCAGGCTGTTTTATATGTTATAGATGGTTTAGTCACCTACCGCAGTCAGGGTGTACCAGAAGGTGAACCAGCAATATGTGCCAAATCTACATCATCTACAATACATCTTCATTTGCATGACAACACAAATAGGGCTGCATATTTATTTTTGTCATAGCCATCTTGTTTTTTGTTGTTGGTATGTTATATAGTGTAAAGTATTCTATATACTCTTGAGTTTATATCTTTGTCTGTACTGAAGATAAGGTACTTTGTTCATAAATGTAGACATTCTACTATGTTTTAATTCTCTCCTCATGGTTTAAACTGTATACATACATGGTAGAGTAACCTGAAAACCACAGAAAAAAGTAACATTTCATAGTGATAGTGTTCTCAATGGTAACTTTAATGAATGGCTGAATGCAAAAATCTGCTAACTCAATATGACAACTGAAGTTAGTTAGAGCGTTTATATTTAACCCATTGAAGATTTCATATTTGTGCTTCACTCGGCAAGACTTTTTCAATCTATATTAGGAAATAAGCGACTCATTTAAACAATACTGCTGTAGGCCTTTTAAAATGTACAGAAAAGGTAAAGCATCTAGGTGACAGTGACTCAAAGCTTCTATCTGACACTGAGTGGGAGTAACACAGTAATGGTGATAACTGTAATTATGTGTTGTGGTTCTCGTAATTAGTTTATATTTTAAGCACAAAATGAGAATTGATGCTGAGTTTTGGCACTGTCTTTTTAGGCTGATAACTGTCGTTTATTAAACTCATTTCAAAAATCTATGGCCAACTGTTTTACCTGGTTTTTATTAAGGTTATTACGATCCTAAATGTAAATTGTCTTGGTTAGTTTTGAATGATTTTAGTCGAGAATTAAATAAATTATGCAGGACAAATACTAAACAATACAAATACAATGGATAGAACTAAAAAACATTAAATACATCTAACTTAAACAAGCAATTCTCAATAACCAGGATTTATGTTACAGAAATAATGCTGTTATAAATTTGATATAAAATATTTGTTGATTTCATACTTCTGACATGTATTTTCAGTGTTGTTTTCCCTTAGACATGACTTGTATTTTAATAAGTTTTTTTCACTAAAGGTTGTATTTTCACTTATACTTGTATTTTAGTATGTTCACTTAGAGTTGTATCTTAAGCCATATTTTCCCTAAAGACTTGTATTTTTGTGTATTTGCAGAAGGTGGACGTTTAGAACAAGAATTAAAATACACCGAAGAGAAGCTAGGTGCTAGCAGTGAACTTGTCAATCAAATTGTGATACAAACCCCAGTCTCTGGAAACAATGTGTTAACCCAGGAATCCTTTATACAGCATCGAGATGCCATTGTACGAGCATCCGACATTGTCGTCAACATGTTTGAACTGTAAGTATTGTTAATATAGTAACTATCAGTACATATAAACTCCAACACACAAAAACCTGTTGAAATCCTGAAACATTGGCCAAAGCTTCAAATATTGTGCTCCATCAGGAATTCCATAAATAGTAAAAAGACCTGCTGAACAGAATCTTGATTTGGTTCCAACATGTTTAGTGCAATTTTGTAAATAAAAACAAACACCTCAGTCTTGAACCAGTACTACTCTACAGTTGTTTAATGTAGAAATAGTTTCCATAGCAACAACAGAATTATGAATTTAATATTGATGACATATGGCAAATAAATGGAATTGATACAGAAATATGTCCAAGTATACAAATACGTTGAGGTCATTATCTAGAACTCTACACAGGTTGCTTGGAATATGGTACCTTATTATTGCTTAGCTTTGAAGAATCTCTATACCCCAGAATGATTTGAATACTACAGAAGAATAACAAAGATTCTCTTGTCTGAGTACAAAATGTGTTTACATTAAGTTGTTCTATATGTTTTGTGATACATATTGTAAGTATGGAATTGTTCATTTTCAGGCAATGGCGGTTCAGGGATGTATGCTTCTTGGCGAACTTTGCACACTTTGCTGATGCGGTCATTGAAAAAGTAAGCTGGACATTTATCTGTGTTCTTTATATCATATGTTAAACAGTGTAATCTTGGGAAAAAAGAAAACTTGTATATTTAGATTAAGAGTGAAAGTAGTAGGTTTAGATTTCATTATATCCATCAATCAGTGCTTTACTCTATACATGTCAAAGGTAGAAGAGGGAAACAGAGAATTTATTGAATGTCTTTAGTACTCTTGGCAAAGAACACAATTAGTGATGATGCTTTGTTGAATATGGAGTATCAAAATACTACATTGGCCTGGGGACTTATGAAGTTTACTTATTGTTGTAAGTAGGAAGAGACCGCCCAAGTTGATGATCACATGGTGTAAGTTAACCTCGATAAGTATGATGTAGGTAGCTAGTAGAGGGAGATAGACATT
>ENA-OREC01002441-OREC01002441.1-marine-metagenome-genome-assembly--contig:-NODE-2441-length-10258-cov-10.112170_pt1 | contig 10258 bp, 7 predicted proteins | sample MGYA00248626_ERZ508543 | MGnify/ENA primary metagenome ERZ508543 (study PRJEB26211, sample SAMN05518279) | marine metagenome | isolation source: Puget Sound, Washington, USA | host: Bankia setacea...
GTTGTGCCATAGTCGTCGTTGTAATGGTAACCGTTGTGCCATAGTCGTCGTTGTAATGGTAACCGTTGTGCCATAGTCGTCGTTGTAATGGTAACCGTTGTGCCATAGTAACGTATGCGATTGTTACTAACCAGTGGTATATGTGGTATTGAACGTTTCACTATATGCATACTTTGTTTTATAACAGTTTGTAAGAAAAGCTCAGAACTGCGTCGACCTTGATTATCGATCATGAATGATGGGGAAGCTGAAGTTCAAAGGTCATGTATTACTGTGTCATACTCTTTAGAACACGTGTCAGCAAAATATTGACACAACATAATTAGAAATAGTTTACGTATGTCCAGTTATAGAGGTAGTTTAATGTGTTCTTTTTCGTCCATTAATCAAGCCTCTGCGATCTGATGGGATTCATGTACCACGTGCTTTCATGAGACCGTGCGATATGCTGCCCGTTTAAATCCAAACTATCACGCAACTTGATTAGTGTTAGTCTGTGTAGAGCGGTAGATTTCGTAGTATCGTTCTATAGATTCTTTACTCCTCGAACACAGCAGACGATATGTAAACTGTACTTTTCAATTATTCGCATGTGTGACAGTCTCAATGCATTGTGTACAGTTTGTTTCGATCGAGTTTACCAGTTCATGGCGAGTCCACAGGATTCAGTTTAAAGATCTGCACCAAGATTAGCTTTATTTTATTTGAGTAAAACGTTGCAGAAATTAAGTTCGGTGCGATGCATTTAAAATCGTTATCAGTAATTTAAAGCCGTTGATAGATATACCGTGTATAATCGATGAACGAAGGTTGTTAATGTTGGATAGTATGTGTACATGTATCGCCTGATATAAGCAGTGTCTCTGGATGTCTGCGGTTGTCACATGCCCGCCATGTAACTTACAGCCGAAACGAAAAACGTAACAATGGATGCCTGTACGCGTATATGAGTAAGCGGCATACTATTGTGTATATTGTTGGGTTCGGATTTGGGGCACACACACAAATCGAAGCTCGTCATAGTTTATTTTTATTGGAAATAAGATAGACATTTGTAGTTAGTTGTCTCCAACATACTCCAGTGCCCCAAATACTTTTATGTTTTGCATTTCTAGGATCATCAGTTGGTTCATCATTTAGTTCATCATTTGGTTCATCATTTGGTTCATCATTTGGTTCATCATTTAGTTCATCATTTGGTTCATCAGTTGGTTCATCATTTAGTTCATCATTTGGTTTGGTACATCATTTGGTTCATCATTTAGTTCATCATTTGGTTCATCAGTTGGTTCATCATTTAGTTCATCATTTGGTTCATCATTTGGTTCATCAGTTGGTTCATCATTTGGTTCATCATTTGGTTCATCAGTTGGTTCATCATTTAGTTCATCATTTGGTTTGGTGCATCATTTGGTTCATCATTTAGTTCATCATTTGGTTCATCATTTAGTTCATCATTTGGTTCATCATTTTGTTCATCATTTGGTTCATCATTTGGTTCATCATTTTGTTCATCATTTGGTTCATCATTTGGTTCATCACTTAGTTCATCATTTGGTTTATTAGTTAGTTCATCATTATCATGAAACACTAGCAGTCTTACCTGTGTTCTATATACAATGATTATCGCATGCGTCACAGAGAAATCAATTATGAAACAACTTACATGTACTCATTAACAAACGTTTGTTTCTTTTATGTGGTCTACAATGGGTTTATTCTTGGTTTATCAACTATTCTAGCGATATAACGTTTGATCCTTTGACTCTGTCATAATTCAAGAAGAATAAGTGCTTCTATCGACCTATTTGAATATCTAAGAGAATGCATGTAACGTGTTACTAATAGGTCCCAACTGGATTAACGATCTGTGACTTTGTCAAACATACCGGGTACCTGTTACAGGGTTAGGTAGCATGTTTGTTTTAGAGAGACAATTGTTAAGTAAATATTAACCGGAAGCAGGTCGGGATAGTCTATTTTACGGATGCTACACTTTTGTGCGGATCCGAAAGAGAATGATGGCCCGGATACTAATGCATATGTGAACTAACTAGATACGCAATCAGAAAGTTAGTATGATGTTTCTGCATTGTGCGTAAGAGATGGTTAAAGCATGAGGTTTAACTAGTACTTGTAAATGTAAAGCAAACGTTTCTTTTAAGAGGATATTCAATTTAACATGGTGTCTTCGATTTAATGCATAAATGTCCGGAAGTGGCTTATATATGCCTAGAAATGGGCTGCCGTAAACAACGGTAATTCAATATTAGTTTAGTTAAACATGGCCTTTAACATGGGAATATTTGTAACGTTTTGTGTTGTTTTGTATGTTTTATGATCTGTCGACTGTACTATCGACCTGCATTGAATTCATACGAAGCATTGTAATATATGTTCGAGGGCGCAGTACGAGGTGGGCAGGTTAAAACACTATCCCGGAGCGACACATGCATTAAATAGTTAATAGCCGTGTATATATGAGAGAATCAATTTGTTCTAAAGAGTTCAAAGTCGACCTTAGAGTTAAGTTTTCATTTTGATATCGGAATTCGCCACAGATAACATATTGGCCTACACGTGCGGCAGACACAATTACTGTGTACAAACAACGAAGCAGACAGAGCCGTTAGTGAAACAAGATAACTGTAGCAACGGAACTTCGGATGTATGGAATGTATACTGTGAAATTATAGGACATACAAAACGGGTAATGTCAATCATTAAGTTAATTCATTTTTGGTTAGTTCTAAATTGGTAGAAATTGTCGTCCAATTATTTTGTTCAAACGTTGACATACACTGATGAGATGATTGACTTTCTCAAGATGTTTAACCTTCTTCTTGTACCTACTTGTACTTCTAATAACGAACATGTTTGTCAAAGTTGGCTCTACTATGTGTGGTTTCATTTAATTTTAGTTGAGAGGAAAATATGAAATCGAATATCTTTACCTATATATGTAATAGGTTTGTGGTTTGGAAGTATCAATTTGATGTGGTTGGTGACCAATTGAAGTAAAATATATGTTTCGTGAGAAAACAACAACTAGTGATGGCAAGAATAGTGTAACCTAGACATATAGGTGCAAAGATATTAACTTAACCGCTCTAATTAGCATGGGTGATTCAAATCAGCAAAACATGTCAGTTGGTCGAGTACAATTACTGTTGATGACTTGGGGTGGTTCTTTTTTACAAATACGTTGCAGTGTGCACCAAAAGATAACATTTATTGTACCTGCCTGCTATTACCTGACAGTTCCTCTAATATAGATATAACACTCGCTTAACAATGTTAGAAACAAGATATCAATGTATATCGAGATACAACTAACAACAAAGCCTCCTTTCAGTGACGTCTAATTGACCCCAAACACCGTCTCGTTATTAGAGCGCTTGATTTATACTCCTAGCCCCAAAATAGTCGGACAATTGCATTTTGATACAATGTAATTATTTGACTTTCGTATATGGTAGGTCTAAGACGTTTTCTCTGTTAGGTTAGTCAGCTAGACAAGTATAAGAAAGTGATACAATCCACTATGGAGTGGGGTTTTTGTGTGTCATTGTTTGTTTCCAGGTGTTATATATACGTAAACCGCTACTAAATTCAGTGCGAACATTGTGACCAAATGGCGCGTGTCTTTTCCTTTGTGCAATTTGCTTCCTTTTTGGCTTCCAAGTTATGATTCCAGCCAATTACACGCATTTCTTTTCAAGTTCGAAAGTGTACAACTTTGTATTTTATTGTTAATCCTTTTATCATGGTGTGTGCCAGCGATCCATATGAACGTTCAGTTTGTAATTTACAACTATCGCTAAACATTGTATGTACATGTTTTTGGCGTTGTTGATGTCTTTTTTTATTTGTTTTGTTTTCATACAGTTTTCCCTTCACTACATGTTTTCGCCATTTCACCTTGGGTGCATGTTATTCTTTATTCATGGTTAAGGTCACATTGTACAGAGGTCAGCATTAAGGTCAGACTTTGTATTCACCTGAGGCAATCTGAACCTCTATGGCTTAACTTCACACACTGGCGTCTCCGGAAAATGACCACTAGATCCGATAATGGCCACTAAAACCGTTTGAGACCACAGACAAACTCTAACAAAGATCCCTTTTATCTAGTTTGTGGATTTCTCACCCTGGGCTTTCATTGTTCCCAACACACGAGGGTAGGCACGCGAACTGGAAGCCCTGTAACTGGTCAAACCTTTGACTCAACACTGTACTAAGAACAACTATGTTTCACGTACAGTTACCGTAGTTTTGTGTTTGTATATCATCTTGTAACCTAAACGAATAACTGTTCTATCTTCGTTGATTTTAACTCACATTTAGACCAGTTTTGTGTTAATGCTTTGCGTGGTAAAAGATTAGAAAGAGAGAGAGAGAGAGAGAGAGAGAGAGAGAGAGACGCTCTTCTGTTTATTGTTTGACCGGTAAGCTCGCCGCGATTGTACCCGGATTAGCCACACAATACATCCTTCGATCGGAGCAGGTGCTCATACACGCTCGGACACCTTCTGACAATACAGTAGGAGTTTACTCGTTTGATTGAATTCGCAAAATTCTGCTCGAGCCTTTCATATCAAGTGACCACACGCTGATGACTTTGAAAACATTTGTATTAAATGGAGTAACGGTTAAAGCTTAACTATTTAATTGTCACCGTCGGTTTAGTTCAACACAAAACATGAAGTGTGAACTGTTTTGCCCCATTTAGATATTCCGAATAAATATTATGTTTTTTTATCGTATAACTAAAACAGAATTTAAACGGCGCAAATTGAATACAACCAAGCTACTTCATAAAGGCATCTGCTGCCAGCAATAGTGTTTTGCATATTTCGTACACAACAATTACAAAGCACATAACTGATGACTCGGTGACCTTGAACATGGATCATTCACTGAACAAAAAATGTGTCAATGGCGTCTTTGTTGAAATACATTATTAAAGCAAAAGAAGAATCAATCATACTAACACGTTCCCAAACTATCGTGAACAATAATGCCACTTAAACGGTTTCCTAATGAAAAAAGAAGGGCCCTTGATTTGAAAGTAGTCGCGTGTACTTCAATGTATTAGGATTAACCATCTGGCAGACGTTCTTAGGGGCTTCTAGTGGCTTGTCCTTTACAGAATTAGGATTAAAAACCACCCCTCTCCCCTTCCCCCCGGGGCTCCTTTCTTAAACCCACTTGAGGGGCTTGTCCTACTACAAACACAAGGGACAGGCCCGAAACAACTAGTCTAAACAAAGCCCTAGTCATTTCATACAGAGCAATTGATGTAAGACCCAAGATAAATAAACAGATTTAACGGATATAAGTTTTGACTTCTATTGTTCGCTTTTCATCAAAATATCCAAAAAAAACACAATCGAGAATAGACCAGGATTTATACTATTATTGTTTAAACATGTTCGCCTTTTCTCCTTACATAGATATACCATTTGAAAAACGGCCCTTAAGCGATGTAATTTACGTTGTTATCGTTAGATCTTTGATAAAGCTTTGCGCAAATGAATATACATGTTTTGATAAATGGTACATAAGAACCCTTAACGGTCTGTTCGGATATCACAATATTGGGTACTTGATGATTGTAAGGTTCAACCAGTCAAATCTATGCTGCACAAATCTCTCACGGAGTTTTGGGGTCTGGTACGGTTTTTTATCAATATGTTTTCTTCATTTCGTGACGGAATGCGACTTCGCCGGTTGGTAGTGAGCTGTTTGGTTTATGCGTTTGTGAGATGTGACGGATAATTTAATGCAGATTTATTTCAACATTGGTTAGCGGTTGACATTGGATTTTTGTTGATTTAAATCTAGATAGGAATTTGCTTTGAAATGTTAGTGATTTGTGTCTTCGCAGCCGTTGTCATGAAATAATAGTTGTAGTTGGTGTAATTGTCGTCGTCGTCATCGTCGCCGTCAATGTCATTAACATCATCAACAACACATCCGACAACACCACCACTATCATTGGCATATCACCATCATCATCATCCTCAGCAAACGTTTCGTGACAATTAAGCTTGATTTCAAATGTTACAGTTGGTTGATTGTAACGAAGTGTTTAGTGATGCTCTAGCTAGTTTGTATTTTATGATACACTAATTGAAGTTTTCTAGAGTGAATCATGCAGTATACAAGGCCGTTTTTTATAGAAATATTAGCTACATACATGATGGCCTTGTTATGTTGCTCACTCTACTTGCAAGGTTTGATTGATCTTTCTTAACTTGCACTTTTGTCTACTTGCAGATGAACTGGAGTCGACTGCGCAACAGCGGAAACGAGCACGTGTTTAAAGGTTCCCAGCTTGTTACCAGTACATTAGAACGACACTCTAGTCATTTTAGAAGCCGGGCAGCAGCGCTCAAATTTTGTCGACAGTTATTCAACGACGGAGTTATTCGAGGCGTATTTGGTGCAACCACGTTCGAGGATTCAGTACAGTTGTACTCGTGGCATGAACAGAATGGTACAAACATGACGTCCGCGGCAAGCATGACGTCCATGTCAAACATGACGTCACCAGTGTCAAACCACGTGGCTAAGCCGCCGCGTAACTATGGTTACTCAAGTGCTGACGTGACGCTAACAAAACGTGAATTGTATCAGCAAAAGGAAACTATAAAGCCAATAGAACATGTTAGCAGATCAGAGGCTTGTGTTAATCATACCGAAGTGCCATATTCACAAGATGCACATAGTTATTATCGCGATATTCCTAACAATGTGCCAGGAAGTAATGACGATAGGATGACGTCACATCCGCATATGACGAGTTATCAAACGTCATGGAACCTTCAGAGAGCGAGCACAGCTTCTAGTGAAAGTTCTGTGGACATTTTGTCTCATTCATATGGAAAACTTAAAGATAAATCATCGTCAAAGTCTGCGTTTGTTATGCAGCACTCTGTACAAACACGTGGACATGCCGTCATACCGGAAGAAGCTCACGAGGAACAAATACCTGTCATGGAGCGTACAACTACAACGAGCACGTCATACGATGGAACGTCAAGTTTTCCTAGAAGCGTCACAACTGATACGTCAGGTACAAATGACGTTGACGTCCCAACGCAAACAAGATGGCAGCAAGATTACCAAAACTCTTATTCTGACAATGAAAAACAACTTATAGAACAAATGAAACGTATGAAAAAGGAGCATTCACACATATTGAGAACTTATGAAGACAGAATAAACAAACTTATGGCTAAGATGCACGAGTTACGGAGTATAGCAGAAATGTTGGAGAATTCAAGTACCAAGTCTTCGCCGTATGGTATGATCCCCAAGAATGGAATGTTGAACTTTTTAAGTAAGTATCGACTTTGGATATAAATCTGTTTGATAGTTAAACAATTTATATTTTAACGTGCTAAAATACAATTAATTTTACATATTGTTTTAAATATTAAGCAAACAAAGTTTCCATATCCATGAACGCGTAGTTGTTATTCAAAACGACTTCAGTTTCCATACCTTTATCGCAGTTTGTTAATTGAATTTGTGTATACAAAATGACCGCAGGTTTCCATGTTTAAAGACATTTTGTTCATTTCTTCCAAAGCTGTTGATTAGTTGGTACACGTACAATACCGGCATTATTTGCACGCGTCACATCTTTTTCAATCACAAACCGTCTCCTGCACTTCCATGATATCAGTTTCTAAGGTTCAAAGTTGCCATCAGCCAATGTTTGTCAAAATGATGGCCTGATAGCAATTATCTACTCACCATACAACCTTAATTGGCTCAGAATAAAAGAAACCGACCACATGTACTATTTCCGGATGGTTAGAGAAATCGGAAGTCAATTTAGCGAGCTGCAAATGAAAATGGATGGCTCAATTCCATTATATTTGTTTTGTATGACTCAAATATTAATATTAGCGTTATTTGCACCGGTCAGTACTTTGACACTAACTGTTAAAATCAATACGGATGGATTTCCTTTGGCAAACTGACCTGGTTGTAATTAGTTTTCGCGATGTTGATATTCAATAGCTGATTCTATTTAAAAGCAATGTTTTACCGCACGGACTATTGAGTTCCTGGTAAAAGCGCTCACGCACGATTAAAGCAGTCTATATCGCCATTGGCAGAAGTGGTCTTTTGTCATCCAGAGTTATTATCAATAAAATAGTGTCGCCACTACGGGGAGCCGATTGTAATTTTACTAATTTGTCGGCAATAGCTCTTCTCTATCGGTCGTCCGGAATGACCAGCAGAAAATCACACACGTTAAGAGATTTAATGAAGCACTAACCATAAAATGTTTTCTAAATGGCTGAATTTTATTTTCTGTGCAGACGCCAAGCCGGACCACGATCGGAAAGCATTGGGCACCATCGGAAATGGCGTCGACGCACCACCACCATTACCCCCTCGTCCTGGACGTGGAAGCAGACTCAATCCAAACAAACCTTATATACAAACAGACGCGAAGATGAAGAGTTTGTCATGGTCAAGGATTATACTGAAAGATGACAGTGAGTTGACATTATTTTTTACACTTTTCATGAACTTGTTTGTATCGTTTACATGTATTGCAAAAGTAGTTTCTATAGTACTATGCGTTTTGGTCGTAGAATCTCTTGATGATTTTGTTGAAATACTACATTTATATAATATCATATATTTCGTAAACGTCTCGCGAGTTCTAGTTTGTAACAACAGAAAAGGCGTAATTCAAACAATGGTTCAGCTAACGTTAACGTACGTTTTGATACTGTGGTAAAACTTATCTTTACTTTCACCTTTCTACTGTCTCTCAACATCTCGCCATGAGTCAAGTTTTGTACTTTTTATAAAATCATCAGATGCTTCATTTTTTATGTCACCGTAGTTACGCAATGTGGCATATAGAACGTTAATGTCATCTAGCATTTGTAACTTATAACACCATATTATTCTTCAGCCAGGTGGAGCATTTCAGGCATTCATTTCGTTGACTTTTATTGTTTCCAAATGTTTTGTCACGCATATACAGTTTATTTTAAAGTCACTCATACTTGCTTTTTAATAAAACTGGTGCCGATTACAATACGTATTGTGTTGAAATGGTGATTTAAGGTATCCCGTCGATGTTCTTGCTTCTATCAATTTAAGTTTTTGTTGCAGTGTTCCAAATCCAATTTTAATGTTAATTTGCAAAGTTGAAACATGTCCGTTTCCATTAAGTATTCTTCAAACAAAACAAAAAAATACGAGTCCGTGTTCTCCCATTAATGCTCAACGACTTTTCTCAAACTTACACTACGACTTTGATTGGCTTACGACTATTGCCGACGTTAACCGACACGTTCCGATCCTTTTTTGGATGGAGTGTCTTAAAACTTTAAAAGAAAAAATAAGTTTGACACTCTACCACTTGTTGGCATGAAAACTACTGTGATTGGTATACATTTTACATGGTAATTAATTGCGTGTAGATTCAAGGAATAACAACTTCTGTACAAGCCAGATATAATCTTCTGTTCATACCACAGCGATGAAGTCACTGCGTGGTACAAAACCCTCTGTGTAAGAATCTGTTAACATATCTTAAACACGACCAAACAATGTTGTGGAAATAGGGTGCCCTGTTACAGTCAATTCTTTCAAAAATAGCGTATGTAACTGTAGCAACTTGTTATGCATTGTTAAGACAGTTTAGTCGTTATTTTACTCTAATCTTTAACAATGGCATAACCCACGTCTAGTTCCATGACTGTATTTGCTTAGGTGTAATGGCTTTTGAGATTCTGATACATTTTAAAGACATTTTAGTTATTAGAGGTTTGTCTATTCTTTTTCTAATACTGTCATAATCTAATCTAGTTGTGTGAGTACGATGACGTAGGTGTTATGCTTACGCTAAGTATAAGCAACTAAACTCATTGTATTTAACGAACTACTAGTATTGTATGCGAACATTGACCAGACACTCATGAATTCATTACACGGTCTGCTGAATTTTGAAATATGTGGATTAGGGTGTCGTTTTTATTACAACAGAGTATATATCTCGTATCATTAAATAAACATGTGACACCTATTTTGTAATGCATTGGTCCATGTAATTAATTCCATAGTTTCTGGTCAATGTTCGTATACAAAACACGATTATATGGTTTAAGTATGCAACACGAGTTATGCAAGTACGACACAGTCAATGTCATTCTTTCTGAGGACATTCTTTCTTCTACTTCGTAGTGACAGTTCTTATTTTTTGAATGGTCATAGG
>ENA-OREC01002442-OREC01002442.1-marine-metagenome-genome-assembly--contig:-NODE-2442-length-10257-cov-13.693517_pt1 | contig 10257 bp, 5 predicted proteins | sample MGYA00248626_ERZ508543 | MGnify/ENA primary metagenome ERZ508543 (study PRJEB26211, sample SAMN05518279) | marine metagenome | isolation source: Puget Sound, Washington, USA | host: Bankia setacea...
CTAAGAAAATTACTCCAAACTGCAATGCATTGGCAAAATCGATTATTTCTTACCTCTCAGTCTCTTACTTTTCATTTGTTTTTCTTGACAGTGTAAAACCATGTTATTCACAAACAATAAAGCATGCAGTGACGTCATCGGAGCGTGTGCATAGCATTACGTGACATAAACAAAAAAGGCGTCGAAATAGGTGAGCGTCAAAACAGGTGTCACGACGATACTAATCAATAAGAGTAAAGTTTCTTGTTCAAGGAAACAACGGTGGGCCTTTGATGAGGCTCGAACTCAAGACTGACAGGTATCCACCGATCACGAGTCAGACGAGCTATCCACTGCGCCACGCCGCCTCATATAAACTATTTTTAAAACAAACTGTATCATAAATGAACACTTTCACCTTACGGCGGCATTAAATTGGATTGTTTACACTATGCAGCATGACCGTAGCCATTTTGTGTACTAGGTTAAACATGTCCAATATCAGAATCAATTTTGAGCGAAAAGGTTTAATCACGCAACATGTGAATGAGGTCAGTTCTACTTACCAAAAAAGTTGTTTTAATGTATATGTCGTCACTACATTCTATAATTTTCAACTAAAAATCTGTCCAGTCCTGTAACATCTTATTTGCATATGCGCCCGCAGCCATATGCATACAACGATGGCTGAAATGTGACATGTCTTTGGTTTAAGAGGCTGCTGAAGATGATTTAAAGTATGTCAACGTTGTTTCATTGTGCTAGTTGATGTATTTGTATCTGCTCTTTGGAAATAACTACGGCGTGTTTCCAAAAATCGATCTAACTGAATTTTCGGCCTCTGAATGTTCCGACATAGGTTTGATGTCCTAACTATGCTACGTGTTTTTGAGCTAAATGTAAAGAACCCTGCATTTGCCCAACAGAAAAATAACTCAAATACGAAGGGTTTTCTTTGAAGAACTAATCTCCTGTCTTGTTGATTCCTTTTTCAAACACACTTTTTAGGCTATTCAAGGATATAAATTGAATTATTAGTTAAAATATTATTGAGTAGCAAAAACAAGTGGATTATTTTGAATGACAAACCTCTGCAATGAATAGACAGTGTTAGTTCTTTAGAGAAAACCCTTAGCATTTGTGATATTTTATGTCTGGCAAATGCAAGGTAAAAAAATATTGAGAAAAAGCTAAAATAACGCTGTCCTATTTGACACCCATTATAACACGATAACCATGTGGTCCCTAAATATTTTTCCAGTTTAATATGTGTGAAAATGTCAGCAGACAGTCGATAAACTTGAACATAGTGTTGTATAAACAAGGTAACGTGTGATAATCTTCCCTAGGGTGGTGTCAATTATCTCAATAGGTCGTTCGATATGCAAGGCTTATGTAATCGGGGATAATGTGTAATTACAAGATGATTGTGCAACTGGTGTTTGTTGCATCTTTAGTACTTTACATGTACCTTACTTCAGGTAATATTTGACCACAGTCAATTGTTTGCAGAAAGAACCAACGAGGCACATGGAAAACATGATAATGATGTTTAACCATACTGTTAATGCATGCAAAGGCTGTTATTTTTACAATGCGTTATATTTACGTACACACGAATAACAAAGTTACTCCCCTTAGTAATAATTTGCCATTACATAACAATAAACAGGATGTCGGGAATACCGGCATTTGGGATCAATTTTTCTCAATTGGAAGATTCCAATAGCATGTATAAGACGCACCCCGACATTGAGACAAACAATTGAAGGTAAAAAGTGCGTCTTATACACAGGCGTATAGGGCAGCACCTGGACATCAAACCTATATCTGAACATTCAGAGGCGAAAAAATCAATTAAATCCATAATTTTTGGACACCTGCATTAGTTATTTCGAAAGAACTGTCAAAAATGCATCAACATACACAACAAACGAATGTTGACATATTTAAAAAAATCTTTAGCAGCCTCTTAAATCAAAGCCATGTGACATTTCAGCCATGATTGTATCCATATGGGTGCGTGCTCATATGCAAATGAGGCTGCCGCTGGACAGATTTTTAAACGAAAATTTGAGTTTGATTATTTTATAAAAACTACCCAGCCTTTTTCACATGCTTTTAAGAAATCAGTTTTAGGCAAGAGTTACAGTACTTGGTGAGGACATATACATTAAAAGTATATATATGGTAAGTAGAACTGACCTCATTCGCATACGGCATGATTGAAACATTTCCCTCAATATAAATTTCAATATTTGACCTGTTTCACCTACATGTAGTACACAAAATGGTTATAGTCATGCTGCAGAGTGTAAACAATCCAATCAAATGTCGCTGTTTACTGATTAAGAAGATGCAAGTGTTCATTAATGATACAGTTTGTTTTAAAAATAGTTATTAAGAATTTGGCAGTGCTTAATATGTAAAGATTTTGCATTATTTTGGTTTCACAATTCAACTGGTTATGCTATGTGTTTGTTAACGTAAAAGTGAAGAACCTTGCATTTGACACATAAAAATATCACAAATGCCACGTTTTCTATGAAGAACTTTAGACAGTATAATGACCACTAGTAGAGTTAAACTTATTTTTACAACATTTTTGATGTAGCGACACATTGTCATTATATTTTGTTACAATCTTGATCAATTTCTAATTGTTAATTTATGATTTTAGTTGATTTTTAATTCCTTTTCATAGAATACATTTGTTATGGGCAAACAACCCTTGTCTGGAGCTCTAGTTAATCATATGAACTTTAAACTCTTTTGTGTGCAAGAAACTACCATAATTTAATATGATCATTTCTGTTTTAGACTTGAAGAAAATATTCCTGCAAGAAATGAGGAAACTTTTTACAAAATAAAAGGTATGAATATTTAGATGAGCGTCTGATTTAAAAAGAATATATATATATATATGTTGACTGGTCTTGAACATATATTACAACTAAGACTGCATTTATCGATTCTCCAGTAAACATATGAACAAAATTCATGCCAATCAAAAGTCCAATAGATAAAATGGATTGTATTAGTTTCTTTGAGTCACCATTTTAGCTTGTTTATTAAAGCACTGGTATGGGAATCTGGTGTGACTGAATTTAGTTTGTGTACACATTCCTTGTTTCTTTTCAACTCTGTGTTATGTGGAAGGAAAAGTATACTACTGGCTAAGAAATCAATACTTATAAAGCTCATAATCAAACAAACATTGTGAAAAAAGTTTACTGTTATCAAAATTAATATAAAGGTCATTTAAAAAAGGAATACATGACCTTACATGAATTGTCATTTAATATAATATTCTATGAGACAAGTTTTGGGAATGCTATTAAGAACACCTGTTTTTTCACTGGTTTCTAGCATGTGGATGCTCAGGATATATTAAACTTATATAGTGTAATATAATGAGTTTTCCTAATGGTATATAACATTTGAAACAAGGTTAATAATGTGATATATAATTATCTTTCCTGTTACAAAAGGCTAATTGATTGTTATTTTTCTCTTTCATCTAGGAAATCCCAAACGAGGTAGATATAAAACCTCAAAAGGTACAAACGAAGTTCCAGAACCAGAAATGTTTGTACAATATCAGAATGTTGCTTACAGTAAACCTGATGATGTAGACATTGAAACTGTATTAGCTAATTTTGAGAGGACACAACTAGGAAGGAAAGTTGCCAAAGAGGAGCTGAAAAAAGTACTTAAAAAAAACAAAGAACAAATGGGAAGACCTTTGACTAATGGTGTTCCAAAGGGAGCCATGCTTTCTGAAAAACATACAAATCATATAACTGTAAGCCCTGTGATAGAACCTTCGTGTGATAAAAACATAGTTCAAACATACCTATCCGCTCAATGCAATCTTAAACATCAGGAAGACATATCAAAACAAGAAGAGTCTACTAGCTGTCATAGCAGTACAATGGAAAATATGAACTCAACAGAGATAAACAATACAGACCAGCAAAGTGTACTCAAACAGTTTGCAATGGGAGGTATCACAGACGTGCAGCCATCTTTAAAGTTTGACCCCGTGATTGCTAGTGTTGTACATCATGTTGACGAAATGATACACGCAGATGAAAGAGATGTTTTAACAGTACCTAGTAAAAACCATTCAAAGCTGGAACCAGAACCACCAAATTCTGTGAACCAAATCCATAACTACAACATTGTGGGTTCTGAAGGTAGTCTGGAGAATGGATTTACAGATATTTTAGATGATGTTCAGTCAGAAGGACAACTATACCAATCCCAGGTTTTGCCAGAAAAAGAGTCTATGAAGGAAGATGGTGGCTACAGTACTAACACTATAAACCAGGAAGTGAATAATTCAACTGTTCCATGCACCAGTCAGGCCCAATGTTCAACAGAAAATTTACAAATAGAGAGTCAAACAGGCAACGAAAGTTTAACATCAACAGTGGAAACGAAATCCGGGTAAGTATTCAGGTAATATTTTTTACATGTATAGATGAATTTGGCTAATACAGTAGTAAGTGACACTAACAATTAAATATTTAATAAATGATAAACAGATTAATTAGAAGTGTGCCTAAAAGAAATTTGTTGAAACATATTTATAAAAGAAAATGCATTGACTTTGCCTGATTTCTATTTGTCCCATAGTTTAACTAAGTTAGTTAACATTTATGAAATCATTATATGACTTTTAAGCAGACAAGAATAGAGAACAAGTTTTGAAACCATGACTGTTAAATTTGAGCTTTGTTTCATTTTTATACCAGAATTTACAGACAATGTTTGCAGCTTTGGCTTTGGCATCTCTGATTGCAGCTTGTATCTGGATTACAGCCTAGATTGATTTGATATACATGTACATATAAATGCAAACGTTTAGTAGTTATACAATGTTTACTCTCTTTCAGTGTTTTCAAGGCAAATCGACCTCATGCAGTAGAGATTGGGAGCATCTGTGAAACAAAAAGAATTGGAAAGGTGATACATGTATTACATAAATACACAAAAACAAACTTTGGGTATTGTAGTATTGTCTGATTTAAGACTTGTTTACAGTTATAAACCAATACTTCATTGCCTCATTCATGTGGACTACTGGGTATTAATATATGTTTGCTTTAGAGTAAGCAAGTATGACTCGTTTTATTTATATTTTTTTCTTTTTAAATAGAAATAGTGAAACAAAAAAGACGTTTTATACATTTCTTTCTTGAATGGTGATTTTATTCTAGTGGCTTTAGGAACGTGATAACTAGTTTCTTCATTTGTCAGAAGTATTAAAGCCAGATACATGTAGTATAGATAAATGCCAATAGTACACCAACTGAGTGCACCATGTGATAAGCTTGTCATCACTATGTATAAGCTTTATTATCATTTCCTAAAAACATAAATTTAAAAAACACAATTTTTTAATTAATATATGATATAATATATAACATTATCCATTTAACAATGTTTTGCACACACATCTCTGCAAGCTGTATTTGAAATGTGTGCTATTTAAGTCATGGCTCTGTTTAGATATGCTATATGCTGTAAAACCAAACACATACTTACATTACAGGCAGACGATGTAGGAACAGAAAGGGTACATGGCGATATTGAACAATCTACACCAGTTGTCTCGCAGTTAGATGGAAGTAGGCCTACAAAACAACCACCTATTGACACGGCTGACACAGAAACTAACATGCAAAAGGTGCTTTCTTGTATTTTTTTGCTAATAATTTGACGTTTTTGTAAGGAACTTCTACAAATTGTCATGATATTTAAGCTGTTTTCTCTACTGCTTAATGGTTGGACAACATCTATTATTCATAATTGTCATAAATATTTAACAACATGACAAACTTTCTTATACTAATCTGATTTAATATTCTCATATAATAAGTTGTGACATATGAAATGATTGCAGAGAACAAGCAGCAACATCATTACACTTGCTGTGGGGAGAGAGAAAAGATACAGGAAGAGAAAGAAGGCAGAGTTATGTATAGACTCTGTTGTACGTGAAAATAAAGTTATCCCCAAAAGGACTAGAAAGGTGAAACAGAAAGCCAGCTCAATGGAAACAGAATCTTCTGGTAAACTGAAATGTATTTATTATCAAGATCAATTGCAAATTTAGACCACATTCTGTCTATAACTTTATGTATGGTGACAATGGGGAGTAATCTTAGCAAAATCATTTTCACAATTTTTTTATTTAAAAAACACTGGCTAGTGTTGTAAGTTAGACCAGCCTCGAAATAACAAAAAAAATGGTCTTAATAGCTGAGCATTCTTAACAGTAAATCAAATTGCATTAAAAAAGCTGTTTTCAAACTAAAATTGGTGGTCTTAATAGCTGATTGGTCTTAATATTGAGTGGTCTAAAATAATAGCCGATCTTTGCTATACATATTCAAGTTTCATCATACAGGTAATCATTCTTTGATATAAAGAACACAAATTTATCTGAACATGTTTTTAACTTGCCATATCCAATCTTACTTTTCTGTCTTTGACTTTCAGGCCCTATAAAAGGTGATGTGGCGACAACTACTGTATCTGTGGAAAGTATGGAGAATGCTTCTGATGATAAAATAGACACTGACATTGACAAAACCAGCCCACAAAACACTTACAAGGAGACAGAGAATAAAATATACAAGTGTACAGAATGTGATTATAGTGGGTATAAAAAGAACCGCCTTACTGAACATATGGGTCGAGTACATGGACTCCTGACAGACCATTGTCGTGGCACACAGGAACATAAGTCCTTCAAGTGTGACCAGTGTGACAAGATATTTGTGTTTGGTAAAGATCTAAACAGGCATAAAAAAATTGTACATAGAAATGATAGGTTTACATGCAGTGTGTGTGAGAAAGTGTATAAGTCAGAGTATGTATACAAGAAACATATGATCAAGCATAATGAAGGATATGTACAGCCTATGTTCAAATGTCAGGTGTGCGAACGAGAATTTACAACCAAGTTTTCTTTAAGCAATCATATAAAGTCCCAGCACTTAGAACTGAAGAAAACGTACAGCTGTCCACTATGTGGTAAAACGTTCAGTCAGTTGCGCTCATACCGTCAACATGCTAATGTACACGCTGGAATAAAGCCGTACAAATGTGAGATCTGTGGCAAGGCCTTCACGTATGACAAGTCATTGAATGAACATAGATACATGCATGATAAAGAGCGTAGGTTCTCATGTGAGGAATGTGGGAAAGCGTTTAGACAGAAGACTTGTTTGTTGATACACATGAAGGTTCACAGCAATAAAAGGGACAATATCTGCCGGTACTGTGGGCGCGGGTTCACACAAAAACAGTCACTACTGAGGCATGAGAGAATACATACAGGTATAAACACTGTTAACTATGGCATGTAATCACATAACATTATAGACTTACAGAGAAACAGAGAAGTTGCTCTAGAGGGTATTTATCCAACTATTTCACAGGAAAACCCAAATGTTTTTGAAACAAAAAGCTAAATAATTCATTTATACCCACTATATATTTTATTTTATATTGCCTAAACTATATGTAGCAAGGCATTTTACCCAAATATGAATATAACAAGTACGAACTGCAATTACCCAATACATTCAAATGTCAATTCCTCAAAAACCTGTTTCTCTGCAGACTCGTTATGATTATTGTTATGATACAGTTAACAATGCAGGTTTTATCTATCTATTATTTTAACTCAGGGATAGTGTTTAGTATAGACAATTTTTGTTTAACCAGTTGTTCTCTTTCAGCCAAGTATACAACAAAGAAAGAAAGTAAAATTTATTTATTTAAAATCATAAAGTAACCTTCAATTCCATTGTTTTCATGTTTTCTTCATTACATGTACATGCAAATTGTCACTTCTGACTTTCCATGGAATTCTTTTTTATATGGCAAGAATCGCAAACAGCACTGTGGTAAAATACACCTTTTGTCCATTTTTTATTGTTGTTAACTACCAATGTTATGCTTTTTTCATTCAACAGGTGAAAGACCATATGGCTGTAAAGTATGCTTCAAGGCGTTTACAGACTACGCAGTGATTAGGAAGCATCTGATGATGACTCACAAGATGGACAAAGAATCATGGAAGTTACATGTACATAGAGAGGCTCGTGACTTCCCTGACCACTACGTCCCTGGCGGACCCGGATACCAGCCTCGGGAAACCAGTGAACATATACGCAAACGTAACCAGGCGGTTGTATTACCACCTAAAGTTTCAGGAGGTCAGACTGTTATCTCCAATGTAAAACAAGATATATTAGAACATACTCATCAGAGTCCAAGCAGTGGGCCAAGTACAGGTCATCTAGAAAACTCTGAAATAGCTGATACTTACACTAGTCAGAAAACAACCCAAAGTCAGCATGTAAATGAAACTTTAGAGTTGCCAGAGGTACATGAACATGTAACCAACTTGGCACCATTAGACCACTCAAAAGTAGGAGCTAATCTTTCAGACGACAATAATAGTGAGAAACCTGGTAAAATATTGACGAGTCCTACAGATCCTTCCTCAGTTTCTGATTCTATGATAAATACCACAGCCTACCATGGTTACTTGCCAGTTAATTCGGTTGCCATGGAAACAATGCCATATTCAAATATTGAGTATCAGAACATCACTGAGGAAATGCTGATGGAAACATTGTTTAAATCTCAATCGAGACAATCTGAAAAGAGTCTTGAAGATGAAAGCAAGTATGCTGATAAAAGTGATGCTACTTTACAGACAGGTCAAGGTCAAGGTCAGATTGATCAACAACAAGTGTACTCTTTGACTCCTAATGTTGCCATAGTAACTACAGCCAGTGAATCTGTGTCAGGCTATACAACTAATATAAATACAGCATGGACATTACCTAACTACACAGATACTTTCTATAGTTCTTCCATGTATTCTCAGTATCAACAAGGCTCCCCGGATCAACAATTGTGATAACAAGCTGATTGAAAAATGGTATAACTATGTGAATATCAGCCAGTGATAATGTGTCTATTGTAAACAAACAGACTTCCAGTAATTTTTTAGGCTTAGAATTGCCCGCTTGGAATTAACCAATGATCGCCTTATTTCCAGAAACCCGTATCGTTTGTTTTGTCATTTTGAGAAAAACAATTTTGAAATTTACCCCCTGTATATTTGAAACTACATACGGGTTCTGGAATTGTGTTTTATGTGGTTATATACATTCTAGAACCATGTATAAAGTATCAATGGACAGAGCTTGAAAAGACGAATCCAACCATACCAAATACTCAAAATCTCAAAATACATGGTTACAGAAATAAGGCAACCCAATGAGTACTGTGGTGATAGGCTACATGAATCACGGACACCCAAAAAACGTTCATAAAAGTAATGTGACACAATGATGGTTGCAGTCCACAGGATAGCCTTGAAGAATAGCCCTGTTATCTTCTTTAAATAAAATAGGCCAAGCTGATGCTTAAATACTCTACAGTGCTGGTAACAGTATGTTACTTCTAGACATTATATATGAAGATGTACAGTATGATCCTAGTAAATAATGTATAGTGTCTGAATGACATGTACATATGTAATGGTAGTAACAATAATGAGCGATCAGGGATTTTGATATTTTGTTTTGAATCCCTGTCAAATCAAAAAATCGTCAAAAAGGCTCGTTGACTGCCATTTAGGTGGACGATGTGATGGTCGGCATGTTGGTAGGTGAGCTTGGTAGCAACTAATTGTTTTAGGATTAGAGTGGAAGAACTTGTGATGTTTGAAGGTATGAGTGCCATGTGTATTAACTGTTATTTATAATCATGCATGGTTAATTTGGATTCTAATAAAGTGTTATGTTATAGTTTTGTATAATTAATATTGTAAAAATGCATGTACATGAATCGTTGTAATGTGTGGACATGACTTTAAGTTGATACAAAAACAAGTACTAACCCCCGAAACACAATGCTTCTAATTTACGCAACGCTAGATAATAGAAACAAACATGTCGGCATGTATACGCACCTGCAGGGAAATGTGAAAGTAAAAACTTGAAATAAACTTCTTTAAGATATGTCGACTTAACTAGACTTAAACTGTTTACTACAAACATATACACACTCCAGTAGCCACATGTTATGGTAAATTGTACTTTTCGAAATTCAAACTAAAGTGAATACTATGACATTTCACACCCAGCAAATTTCATTCTATTGTTTTTTAAAGTAATATTATACTCATATTTGATATTAAAGAAAATGAATGAACGTATAACAGACAGTTAATATATCAAC
>ENA-OREC01002443-OREC01002443.1-marine-metagenome-genome-assembly--contig:-NODE-2443-length-10256-cov-11.909225_pt1 | contig 10256 bp, 5 predicted proteins | sample MGYA00248626_ERZ508543 | MGnify/ENA primary metagenome ERZ508543 (study PRJEB26211, sample SAMN05518279) | marine metagenome | isolation source: Puget Sound, Washington, USA | host: Bankia setacea...
TAAGTTTTAATATTACATGATTTAATATTAAGTTGATATTCAATTCTTTTGAATGCAAATTTCCCTCTAGCTTCCATCTATTGAATTGAACATCATTTCGAAAACCATCAAATTGCTTACCGGCATAATAAAATGTAAAAATATGTACGGTCCTAGAGATTTATAATTTCTTATTACACATATCTAAGGGTGAATGCGAAAGGCATCTATTTGCTTCCTTATTCAGTAGAACTTAGAACCCTTTTGCACACATCCCTCAATACAAAGGTTGTTTAAATATAATATAAGGACATGATAATATCAGTAGTTTAATATTATAAGATATCAGATGGCTATCAGCATGTTATCGAATAATAAAAAAAGGGTCACATTGACTTTCAAGGTTCCATATCCATAACTCAGTGTCATATAACAATACAGGGTTTGACATTTTCTTGTATTAAACTCATGCAGAAAAACAAGAAGGCGATAACAAGTCATATACAATGCACTTAAAAAAACTGGCGCTGGAATTTTATTTAGGTAATATTCTCGTATTACATAACATTGTGTGCTATATATGTACCCAACTTAATAGGGTAAGAAAACTGGTGAACAGATCTAAGGTTCAAGGTGTAGGAAACGAATGATGTATTAATTGGTATTGCATGGGGGCAGGATGATATTTTGCAACAGAGGTACTGGTAGTGTCATATTTGTATTACCAGCAGGAGAATTAGTCCAAACTCAATGTTAAACCATGGTCTTCATTGTTAACATCAGTGGCACAACTGCATGAATGTTCAGCAAGATTTCTAACTACCCTTTTAACTACTTTAAATCTCAGTTACTGTTGTTAAGGTTTTATATTTAGCCGTGTTGCGAGAGATGATGTTTTTAGTTGTATCTTCTAGTTTAACTGGTAAAGTTGAGCAATTTTCCCCAAGTTGCACAATTTTGAAACATTACAATATCACAACAAATGCGACAACATCTAAAGTTGAACTCAAAATAGTGCAATTCAACAAGTTCAAATTGTCACAGCTGTGTGAAAAAGCTCAAGTTACCAATTTATTTTAAAACTGGTGCAAGTTTGCAAAGTGTCGCCGGTTTTCAAACTTTTTTAGAGTCCCTCATGATGTCAGTTATTAAGACAAACTCCGATATTTAGGGCCTTTAAGATCTGTGTAAAATATCATCAGAGTGTTGTATTTCGGTAGTTGTAAACGACGATCCATCGATCAATTTCCAGCTCTGTGTTCAACATTTTCAAAATCCAATCAATCATATTCTACGGGCACTTCATTTGAATTTTTAGTTTTTATTTAAATGCAAGGACTCCTGTGTCTTTGTAACAACCACAAATGGCTATTTTAGGTTTTTCACGATTGCTCTGTAATCCCGTAAGAATAGAATAATGAATGAATGCAAAAACCTCCTACCTGCTTCTTAAACTCACTCATTTCAAACCACATACATCTCTTTGCCTTTTGTCACTCGAGCAGTCCATTCAGTGTGCATGTTTGAGGATGAATGTGAGAAGGTTCTATCTGCTTCTTTATTCATTAGTGCTTAGAACTCTTTCGCTTTCCTTCCTGGATAAAATAATCGGATAGCTCACCAGGCTGTCATTCAAACACGAGCTACAACTGCACGATGGGATATTTAATCATGCAAAATACTTAATATACCCATAAGTACTGCTTTCATGACCATAATCCGATTTCTTGCCAAAAGCTAGCAAAAATTAAATAAGTTGTACAAAAGCTTTTATTCATGCAGGTGGAAATAAAAAGCCATCAAATGCCTTTGTTCACAGCTTCCAATGGCTAGCATTTTGTCGCAGGTCTTCACCTTTAGTGGCCTTTTCACAGCTTTTTAAATAAACTTTATTGATTCATTCTATCAGGATTGTGAGTGTACTGGTAGATAACTTGTTAACTGTAACGACGAGGCAATATATCTGTAGTTATTAATTAATCCTGGCCGTTTGTATAATTCTTGACTTTGTTATTACAATGGTAAATATGTACTCTTGTGCTGTTTCGTCACTACCATGTACTTATAAGGCATAGATGTGTAACAATATCAATTGACTCTTATTTTCTTCTGTTGGTTATTCAACACGTTTTAAACTCTCCTGCATAAGGGAAATAAATCTGCATAGAATTCGTGACACTGGCATCTGAACCCAAGGACAGTGTTTGTTTAAAGCTATAAAGATCTCACATTTAGTCCCTGAAGAGTCAACGTTCACATGGCTTCTGATTACTCCATCATTGAACGCAAAAAGGGGTTACTAATGGTAATAGTGTCTGTCGATTATGTGTCAATTATTTGGGTTGCCTAGAGCATTTTCGGTTACTATAGAAACCAATCAGGAAAATTACATTCTGTACATTTACTATTTTTTTAGCCTTTCGCCCGTAAGAAGCTTCTTGAATTTCTGCAAATTAATATTTTCAAGTAAGCAACACCGATCATGTGAACTGGAGATCAGCTATTCTATACCACAATTGCTGAACATGATATCCCAAAATTAAGAGAAGAAACTGTTTTAAACCTTTTTATTATGCAAAATTGTAAAGCTAGAAGTTTCACTCAATTTGTGGTTGGCAGTTTGGATAAAAGCATGATGGGTAATCTTATCTCCTATGTAACACCCACTACGTAATTCATTTCTTTATTTTCAATTCTCTTTCTCTCTCTTTGCTGCAGTGTAAATTTGTCAATGGGTGGCCATCTTTGTTGCAGACGCACTGAAATTACCCCCAAGAGAATTAAAGAATCCCAACAGTAGTTATTTTTAAGTTTCAGTTTTTAACCCAAAGACAATGAGAAGTGCACGGGAGTTGTTATAATGGCAGTAAGGTGTTAGCATAAAGGAGGTTACAAATTAAGAAAGGAGTTTCCATAGTTTTAATCTAATAAATCTTGTGAGCTAGGATTTTATCGGTTACCATGTTTTGTGTTGTTTCTCAGAGAGGTGAAAACTTGTGTCAGCAGGAAATAAGAATCCTATTTAATAAACGACCATGTTTACAGGCTCGATTTGCATTTACCAGGAGGGGGAATGTTTGTATGTGTCACTCTGGAATATATTAATCCTGGAATAGAAAATTTCTCACTTCTTTCCTCGATTCTCACTATTTATCTGGCAAAAACAATTTCATTTATTTTCTCAGAACTGTAATAAGTAGAGAAGGTCTCCCCAAAGAACTCTCATCCATGCAGCAAGAATGAGAGAATGGACAGTTTTTCTATTGAACATACCCTAGTCATTTATAACAGCAATGTTTGTATTGTGGCGATAGAATGACTTGGATAATAATCATTAGCCTTTTGCACAGTTAGAATACACATTGTCCGGCAGACAAAAATTGCTCGTTAGCGGCTAAACTTGGTACAAATGTTTGGCGATTGGTTAGTTTTTCAGTACTCTCACTGTTTTCCTCAACTAATTTGCCGCTTTTGTGGCTCGATGACATCTCGCATTTGAAATGACAGATGGACGTCATATTGTGTATTGTCATTGGATAGAAATGGTGGATTGCCGGAGTAGTAAATGCCACCCGTGAATTGCACAATGGGGATTTTAGACGTTAGGGGGTTGTCCTTCTTTATTGGCATTCTTTGGTCCTCTGGATATGGCAACGTGATAAACTTGTTGATGTATGTATGAAATGATGGCCAGAGATTACGAATTAAGAGTCATAATGTCAATTACACGATCCTTAGCTTTTTACTGCCCCTGCGAGTCTGTCAAGTCAATTCGGATCACTCTGACAATGCTTTCCATACAGGGTTATGATGCAGACGGCCAGCGGTTATCTTTACATGTACATAATGTTCATAGCCATACCAAAGTCCCTTAGTTGATAGAGAGATGCAGTGCAGAGGGTTTGATTAATTGCAATTATGTTTCCCAAAAATCCCAGAGTGCACCAGTTGATTAGGTTTTTCACCGCCATTATCAGTTATCTCAAAATTTCGCTGCAGAAATAAGTTCTATGTCAAAGGGACTGCATCATGAAAAAGGCTTATCAGGTAAAAGCTTTTATAATTCTGCTCTTGCATCCTATATCCATCAGATATCAACCAGTCTGATAATGCTAGCGGCAAATTTTCATCCTGTTTTAACCTAAATAAGATAAATCAATGTTTGGAAAGAGTGAAAACAAATGAACTTCGATTGACATTTTGCACAATACTGTTATATAATAATTTGATAAATTTTATATTGATATTGTTCCAACAGACAAAATCTTGACGAGGCTATTTTTCTAACCCTCTGTCTGCAGAACCCATAAAAACTCTGCTGTAGAAAGTATTTACAGAGACAATGTTTCACTTAACCATTAGGTAAAACAACAAATCTATAGTTGGGCCAGTGTAAATGTGTACGCTAATGTTACTCGCGGCCAATTCCTAAATTAATAGTCATGTTCCTGATGGTCGCAGATGACAGAAAATGGGAGCCATCGGTCGTCAAAATCACAGGGAAAAGCCTCCAAGCGGCCTGTTGATGCAAGAATCAATATCGGTCAATGGGGTCATTTCGACTGACCAGATTCCTAATATTGATAGGTGCTGCGGTTTTGTCTGTCACCCCAAAATGCGAGTCGCGACTAGAACAGGCCTAGAATGACCAATCGTTTGTGATTCTTGGCATTACAGGAGTTTTCTCTGGCCACAGACTATTATTTGCAGACAATTATGGTTTAGAATGGAAACTAGAGTATGACCGATGACTGTGATTTGATCGTCTGGCCGTCTGATCGTTTTGGGTGACATCGATGAACTTGTTGCTTCGACGATCACTTTTATTTTGTTTGGAAGTGGTGTTTGAGTTACGGTATAAGGTGGTTGTTTATTGTCTAGAGTAGAGGGGTCAATCATGGAGGTAGGGGTACATTGTTAAGGGGTATGGGGGTCAATCATAATGGGGTGGGAGCAATAGCCAATGAGAAACAGAGAAAAAAGATAGATAGAAAATTAGAGAAGGATAGATTGAAATAACGAAAAGTAAAGTTAGAGAGGGATAGAGAGCAAGATAGAGAGCGAGATAGAGAGCGAGATAGAGAAAGAGAAAGGGAGAGCAAAGATAGAAAGAAAAGGGGAGATTGAGAGTCAGAGACATGGAGATGCAAAGATATAAGAAATAGTCATTTACAAGTCCAGACAACAAGATTGGGAAGCTGGGAAACTGTAAAGAATTGTAAATTACGATGTTCTTGTGTCGGGGATGTTGGGAGAGACTAGGTAATCTGCATTTATTGGAAAGTTTGGGACAGTAAGGATATCGCTAGCCTACAGTGTTAATAAAGACAATGTTTTGACGGGCTATCTTTTTTATGAAGTAATGGCCAAACTAGACATCGACGGAATCCAAGCGTAAATGACATATCGAAGCTTGGTGTGTTATATAAAAAAATAATAATGGATATAGGGGGAAAAAATGGCATTATTTCTAGAACTGCTTGTAACTAAATAGCTTGAAACTGAAGACCCTTCCTATTAAACTAATGAAAACATTGAAATTGCTAGGCTGAAATTACACTTGCTGGTGTTATATGAAAACCACATTACGTGAATTGTGGCATGTTTCTGCACACTTCTGGGTCTGACATCCATGTTTAGATGGTGTTAGTGCAGCGTAAGGTACAAGGGCTGAGAACATCAATATTCCCGACCATTGATGAACTGATATGACCAACCGAACACCCCTAGATCATTCTGATTATCACTATTTAAAATGATAATTTAGTTTCCATGCGATTAGATCAGATGAAAGAACAGATAGCAGGGTGGAAATTGATTTACATTGTGTACCAATGCTCATATCTGATGTGCAGTGCTGAACGAGAGCCGCGATGACAACCCTCAATCTCCCATAATGCATTTGCAGCTGCGGGTGAATTGAAAGTACGCGTCGTTTAAAGTAGAACTATTCCAAACCTAGTCGCGGAATTAGATCTTTGTCGTGAGCTTCCTATTGTTTTCAGGGTTACGGGGGTGGAGAGCTTTTTTGTAATACTGTACGTGTACGATCGTGGAAATAACGAAGAAAAACAATCTTTCCTGTTTCAATATCGTTTGAATAGAAAGTTACATGATCATAGTGGGGTATTCTAATTAAAAGTGGTTGAGAAAAGACAAAAAACATTGGAAAACCTGGTATATGGTAGGATATGTCAGCCAAGATTCTGTTACAAAAAAACTAATTAAAGAACGTGTCTCTACAGATTGAAGTATTCAGAGAGCACTTGACATTGTTTCTGTATTTGTATGTTTTTCCTGTATCGCTTCTGCCATCTTGATCGCTGAACGTTGACAACTTTTTTGATGTATGGAAACATTGGTGGCTTCAAACATTTTTGTACGACCCGTGAGAACAATATACACGATAGTAGGTGTCTTAAGGGGCCGTATAAAAACGCCAGAACGATCAATATAAGGCTGTTGCCACTTGTAATAAGCCGTACACATGCCTGCGATGAATTTCTCTTGTCAGTAGATATTTCTTTCTATTGTTTTATGAGGATTCTCGTTATTGAATCTGTTTTGTTACAGCGTAGAAATATTGGCAAACCTAGACAGGACATCAGTATATTTAGGGGAGAATTGCTCGCGGAAGCCGGCAGGGATTTGTTGGAGCTGTGTAATACGTTGTTTGAACAGCAACGGAAGACAGTTCGACGAGCAATAATGTAAGAAATGAGGTTTGTAAAAAAGTCTGTAGCAGACGCAGATTATCATTTCTTGTATTCGACTGCAGATTGTATTGTACTATTGAAATATAGCCTCGATTTCACAGTTCAGCAATCAGTATCAAAGTAACATTGTGGAATGAGAGAGCATGCATAAATCCTGCTGTTTTTGTTAACACGTCTTTTTTGACAATCTTTGCAAAGCACCGTAAACCATGTAAAACATCCATATTTCAAACAAGAAGCGTGATATGCATTAGTTATTTTGTGTTGTGAAAGCCTGTAGTATAAAACCTCGTCTGACACTCTGTTTGACACCCATCGTATCTAGTATGACATTTGTTATTGAATGAAGTGAGAGGGAAAAAAACATGAATTGGGATGTTGTACTATCAGTTTTTAATCAGCCATAGACAGTCTTCCTTGCATAATTCATCACTCCATGGTGTACTGTTGCAACTATACATCGTTGGGTTTCACTTTTTTTGCCACTTAGAATGTTTCCGCAACAACCCAGAAGCTGTATATGCAATTTTAATACAAAGGGCGATGCAGACATCATTGTTAGCATCGATGTTTTCATTTCTGCTTATCAATTCTAACACAAAAAACTGCAGCGATTGTTAATAGTTTTAACGTTATAAAAACATAGGGACACAAACCATCCACTGCTAACCCATTCAGCTTGTTAGCTGTCTTTTGAAGTTGCCCGTTTAACTTCGTAATGGATATGTTTATGACAAAAGTATTGAATCCAAATCGTCGCCCAAGCGTACTAAACATCATCAAATGGTGATCACAATTTTTCCAAGTTATGTGGCGTGACCACTTAAACGGAGCTAACAAATGGCTCGAGAGTGAAAAGGTATTAATTGCTGATAAAATATAAATGACGATACAATAGTTTGGGGTTTAACGCTTGTTTGTATTTAACAGTTAATGTGTAGACTAAATACTTCTGTGCTTCATTTGCTGGCATATAGATTGGAAAGCATTTGTCATTGATTTGATATGTCCACCTGTTAATGTACAAACCCAGCAATCTTTAGAGTGACATTGTGCCGTTACACATCATATACTTGTTCCTTTCATATCGATAATGCTAAACGAAAAGATGCTAAGTAATAAGAAAGAAAGACGAAGATACAGTAGTCTTGATCTCACCTTTCCATATGTAAACACCTGTTTTTTGATCGCACAAAATTGTCAGACACAATTGTCCGTATAACAATAGACAAAAAAAAGGAAGGAATTTGAGGGAGCGTTGGCTTGCTTTGTTAACAGAAGTGCATTAAATTAAGTATAATTGCTCAATATGGTAATTTATGTTCTGTGATTGTCGACATTTGAGTGTAACACAAGCAGTTTTTTTGTTTGCAGAAGATATTTTTACTCGGTACAGATATATATCTATGTTTTGCGAGCGTTACAATTTGTGTGAGAAATGCAGTGAAGTCTTCTTGTTTGTCAATAAAGTCAATTAATAGCTAAAGATAAGGCTTATTGATTAATGGCTTACATTACAGGAAGACAAGTGCACATGAAGTTGGATTTCAAGGAAATATTTTTTTAGACAAAATTTTGTCTTGTCTCACAATAGCAGGCACCTCAAAAATGTGGAATCTGATTTAGTTATTTCCCAAAGCCACTGTTAACTTTTTATATCAATGCACACAGTTTTCGAACTCACAATTTCTTGTTTGATTTTCCTAATGAGACTAGTGTTACCTCCCATTTGTATTTTATCGAGGTCTACTCAGTTTTCGTCATTGAAGCATCTACATACAGCGAAGTATTATACAAAGTAGATAGAAATCAAAAGGCAAGAAAATACATTTGCACATACAGACACAGACAAAAGTTATTTGCATTCAATTAGGTAGATTGTTTTGTCAAAATCGGGGATGAAAAAAAAAATCGTCTTCAGATGTAAAGTTCTAATTTTATTTGAGATTGAGATATTAAAGACACTCAGGAAAAAATGTGATGGGAAAAAGTCAGTTCGCAATTGGTTGTTGACAGAGATAAAATATGTATGAAAAGCTGTTTTATTCATCATCAGCTATGTTGAACTTAGCTCCTCAATTCATCATCAAACACATTATTTGCATGTCTTCATAAAAAACGTTTTTCGATAAAGTACACAAAAGTAAACATGTTCTTATGCGAGAATAATTGATTGGTTTCATTGGCTGATTGCTCGTAAGATTTGTGGCTTGTCGATTATGCCTAATTTGACTTCACTACCAACACGTTTGATCATGGATTGCGGCCATTTTGGATTTTTTTTCGCTGCAGACGACACTGTGATGATTAGACGAGATCTTTGCTCTTGGTTTAGCTTTCTCTCATCAGTTCGCTTCTCTGATGAGTGTTCCTATAAATTTGCTCCCCTCTGATAGATATTGATTACAGGGTATGAAAAAGGCTTTAACAATATGCGAGTGACATGTACTTTCGGTTTTATGCTCTCACATATTCCTGCCAGTAATACTTGGTCAAGCGAAAGCCTTATATTTCCTCTTATAGATATTTTGCACAAGAAGCAAACCCAGAAAAAAAAGAATGATAATCAAAAAGGCTTAAATCTGCCTCTTTGATCTTACACCTTTACCTCAGCTGCATGTTCCTTATTTGATTTCCTTATGCAAGAAATTGTGAACTCGACGGATTTAGAATGCTCAATAGATGCAGTTTTAATTTGAATCGTGTTGCAAATTTCAGCGTGAAAACTGCTAAAACTGCAACCAGACGCTATACAATACTGATAAGGGACCTTTTACACGTCACTTTAAGTCAAGTCAAGGGAATTTCTCCATGTCACTTAATTCACAAAAAACTGTCACTGAAAAATGCCGTCATTTAAGTTGGTCTGATCTATTCATCGAAAGTTTAAATGAAAGATTTCGACAGTTCAGTCCAGGTGAAGTTGACACGGCAAGCCCCTATTGTTGTTTGCTAGATATTTTCGTTAATACGCTTTTCATCAATTGATAGCAACTAAGACTGGAAAAGGAAGTCAATTTAGTAAAACCGCTCAAATTGTAGATATCTTATCATACGTACACGTGCATATGACCCGATTATCATCCAATACCCATTCCCATCATCATTATCAGTAATTATATGTGTGATTGAAATATTACACTTTCACTTCACTTCTTTAAATTCAATCAATGAACTCTTAATCCCGAAACAATTTTACCATTTTTATTCGTGACAGATATAGGTCAACAAAATTATTCCTCCCTTTACGCAACCATATATTTTTTAGGTTCATGGTTTCAATCAATTCTTTAGTTCATGCACTAGACCCTACAAGGGTTTTCAAGTAAACGACTGACATATGGTTCATGTACCTGTATATACCTAATGGGGGGCTCCTTTTAAGTGTTCCCTTTTTGGGTTCTCCAATTTATACCATAATTAGTCTTTAATCATTTGGAACACCTCACTCAGCTTAACATCTGACCCCGTAAAGGTATTCTTCAGCGGTAAACAGTTGTGTGACAGCAATAACAATCACTGCATCTCTATCCTTGTGCTTTAGTGGTTAAGAATATTTTT
>ENA-OREC01002444-OREC01002444.1-marine-metagenome-genome-assembly--contig:-NODE-2444-length-10252-cov-14.615627_pt1 | contig 10252 bp, 4 predicted proteins | sample MGYA00248626_ERZ508543 | MGnify/ENA primary metagenome ERZ508543 (study PRJEB26211, sample SAMN05518279) | marine metagenome | isolation source: Puget Sound, Washington, USA | host: Bankia setacea...
AGTTATTCATTATTCTATAACATATTTCCATTTAACTCTAAAATCAAAAACAAGAGACTAATTTAAACATCTTGTACATAGCGCTGCATAGATAGACTGAGTATTTTAATGCAAGAATGAAATGTTACAATTATGAGCCCTGAGAATGCAAGCTTCATGAGATACAATACAAATACATATGCCATAAAAAACACAGTCCAACCAAACTCATTCAAAAATTAGAAATCTGTTGGCAGTTAATATTGTTCACAGTTTTGAATGTACAGTATCTTATAAAATAGTGATTCACGCATTAAAGTTTTCTTGTGTTTTGGCATTCAAACAATTAGGCAGATTTTTTTTTTTTAAAGACTTTCAGAATTTTATTTTTGCAAATGATTTTTTGTAGGGGAAAATTTCAAACGATCCTAGTGTGTCATAAAAGTTATGGAAGAATGATTGGAGATGTATATACTTTTTTTTATCTAAAACTACAACATTGTAAATTTTAGCATGATATCAAATTTGAGTTGTGTCGAAAGAGTCTTGGAAGTCTGACACATAGATGGGAATTAATTAAAGCTTTCGAAGGTTTCATACTTAGAGTAGTCTATACACATAATGCCTTCAAAAACATAAATGATTAGCTTCTCACAAATAAAGATATCATTTTTTGAGTCATGGATATCATGATAAATGTTTATATTGACTTAACAACATATTTATAGGCAAATAACAAGCTCCATATGACTTCAAACGGAAGCCTGAACAAAGTAACAAAAGTTGGCATATACAGAAATATAACATGAATATAACAAACTACAGTATGGTTATATGCAATTTTATTTAAATATCTGCTACATATTATATATAAATAAATCTAACTTAAACGCTTAGCACAGTTTGACACTGCCATATTAATTGTTTTTTGTTTTTTAGAACAACCATTCCCCTTTCTCATGGATTTCCTACATAATTGAAACAAACAATTTATATACCATTCAGACCAATCTTAAATATTTTCCATAATACGACCACCTCAATATTAAGACCACTATTTCACCTACTGGTCCTTACGTTATAACAGATTTTTTCTTTAATTGCTATACAGAAGACTACATGTACCACACTAAACGAAAACTAATTGATCTGTCACGCCTTTCCACTTTGTTGAGGATTTTTGATATTTTGACTTGTATGAAAATGACAATGTTAATTACAGTCAAACTCGGACACAACAACCTCTCTTCTTGCACTGTCATTTTGTAATTTGTTTCTGGATTAGAGGAGCTTTGGATCGCCGCAGTTAATTTTCATGCGGATAAAAGAAAAAAGGGCCACAAAAAATCAAGAAAGAAGAATTTGGGGGCAAGTAAAGTTGCAGCGATCAAGTGTTTGTTATGAAGAATCTTGGTTAAGAAGGATTTGACTTTGACTTTGTTTTTGTTTGGTGTTGGTTTGTGTTTGATTTACGACATTTATCAAAAGAGACCATCAATATTTTGGACCAAGACAACAATAATTATTAAAGTGTTCTAACTACATATGTAACAACAGTTCAAAAAAATGGTTTAAAGGTTTAACGATAGTACTAAGATTGGTTTTGTGATAAAAGTCTCTAGATCTTCACGCTTGAGTCTACCAATGGGCTTCCCGTAGGTCTACCGTAAATTTGATGAAATGGCTATGGCTTGCATACAAATCTAACGAGTGGTCAATGTCCATCCACTTCACAGCAGCAGCGTCATCACCTGGCAAAACAAAACACAGGTAAAATTACTTAAATGTATTCCTGTAAGTAACATAATCCAAATGCATAAAGGTATCCCATCCCTAGGTAAACCATTAATTGTGTAAGCACAATCCAAATTGTTCCTAAAATGTTCACATTGTTAAAGATATACTTGGCGCATCTGATTTTTTTTTTTAAATGTACGATGTTGTTACAGGAGCTTTAAACAACTTTAAAAAGACCCTTTACATGTATTAACTGATGCATACATCCTCGTTTTTAGAAGATACAGGTACAGACCCAAAACATTTTTGTTTGCAGACACTTTTCGCTCCGTCCGACATTCACCAATCTATAATTCATGCATATCATCGAAAATATTTGAACACCAGAATTGTGTGGGAAAATCATTTAACTTTGTCAAATTCCGCTTTATGAGTATTTAAACTCTGTTTTCAGAAATGTACGAACGGATATATTCGGCCTTTATACGTTCATTATGTACATTTGTTAATATATTAACTGTCTGTTATAAGTTTATTCATTTTCTTTAATATCAAATATGAGTACAGTATTACTTTAAAATATGTTTGCACATTTATGACAACATTTGATTTTGGGAAAATAAAAGATTTAAAGCTACATAAAAACATAGTCCAATTCATAGAAAAACAAGTAAATTCAGCACAATTTTGATTTCATTTCTCTAAGTACATCCCAATCAAAACACGAACACAAAATATTGTCAAAACTGTGAAGTTTTTAAAAACTTGGTAAAAGTATTCATAACTCATTGGTTGGACACATTGTATTGTAGCAAAACACTTATACAAGTCTTACAATGATTAAATCAATACCAAAAGAACAAAAAAATATCTTATTATTTCTTTACTTTCAGCATGATTCCATTTGTTTGTTTTTTATTATAAGTTACTTTACGGAAAGCCCTTTACATAACTATCATAACTATATTGTATACGGTAACACTTTCAAACACTGAACATTAAGAATTATGGTATATGATTAACTTAGAAAATAATTTGACCAATAATCTTACCAGCATTTAAATTAAAGGATCCAACAGAAGTTCCCTCTTCGTCGTGGAAGTTAATGGCTTTGGTTTCCATCCATGAATTGTCCGTATTTCTCGGATCATCTACGTAGCCTTTGTATATCTAAAATATTCAACCAGCACTTATCGTAACCCAAGGTATAAATTCTTAAACCTTCAAAAACATTTGACTACTGAGACAAACTTGGCAAGCTATATTTTTGAAAGGAAATTTGGTTATGATCCCTATACATCAGTCCATGCGAAACCTTGTCTGTCTCAGGTCAATGACAGGCAAAACTTGTCTGTCTCAGGTCAATGACAGGCAAAACTTGTCTGTCTCAGGTCAATGACAGGCAAAACTTGTCTGCGACTGGTAGGAATTTTGGGTTTACCTGTCACAATGACAGGTAACTTTTGTCAAATTTTGCTCTACATTCAATGATGTGACAGGTAAAAATTAGCCATGACAGGTAAAAATTAGAAATTATCAGTCAGATTGTCCTGTGGTTTGAAAATAGTTTTCGCATAGACTGTATACATATGTATTAAGATAGTACCCTTTGTTCATAACCTTTGCTTTAACTTCTACTATACCATAGGTTTAACAAAATCACTGGTACATTTGTATTTCAATTTTTTCCATTATGTTTACATTCTTTATACAAATATTTGCAAAAATTTACTCTTACCGAGAATTCTCAATATAGTTAAGAGTACAGAATAATTAAGATCCCAAAACTAGCTGCCTTCATGAAATAGAAATTCAAATTTTCAAAAAATACGACTATCTGATTGGCCGAAAAAATAGGTTAGACACTAAATAGTATCGCTTGTTCAATTCTTATAATGCATTCCCCAAAAATTAATAAAAGAAATAGAAATGGTAACAAAACCCTGTAATTTCCACTTGTACATAATATATTCTTTTGATGTGCTGAGTAAATCAATCTTATATTTATAACTTGTGCAAGCCTCACTTACAGTGTTTCCTGCTTTAAAGAATGCATCCATAGCTTGATTAATTTCTTCTTTCTGATCGTCTGTAGCCTCTAGTGTGTTTAATGCCTCTTCACCAAACTCACGGATTAAGGTGACCGTTCTGTTCTCTCCTGGGTCAACCATACCCTAAAGATAGAAGACAGTTATTCATGTAACTTTCACACAAGATAAACTCATTCAAAGGCACCTCATTCATAATACATGTATCACTGTAACTTAAAGCATAACAGTTTATGAATCACTTATTATAGTCGGTATAGAATTTCGCTGTTTTCTGGAACAAAAAAATGTATGAAATAAATTTAAATAATAAAGTATTTTCTGGACATAACGTTTATTATATGCGGTAAAGCTGACCATAGCATCCACCCACACGATTGTTCCACAAATATCCATAATTTCACAGTATTTAATCTACAGACAATCTCAAAGTTTCAAAACTTAGACCATGATCGTGTTTGCTATGGTATTTAACAATCTGTTCTAACCAGACATTATTGCAGTAAACATACAAGCTAGGTATATTCTAAGTTAATATGCCTTTTGCAGGGCTTCTCTTGTCCAATTATTTACAACAAATATGTAAGACCATGGCAGAGCTGGATTCAAAATAATTATACCAAATTAAGATCAGTCTGTTTAAGGATTTAGTGGTCTTTTCAATAAACAAATATCAAAATAAAGTATAAGGCAGAAAGATATAAGAGCAAACAACTTTGATTTCAAATGTGGCTATTTTGGTATTATCAGATATATATTTCTATAATGTTTTACAGTGTTTAATGAGGGAGTTTATTTGACATAAATACCAATCTGTCACAAGGCCCTCAGTGAAAGTTTATACTAAATTATTATAGTCTAGAGTGAAATTACGCTTCAATCTGTTCATTGAACTAACCTGTACCCTGCAATGAGAATAAAGTAAAGTTATCGCCTCTTGAACCCATATGTATAGTATTTAACATCAAAATTTAAGCTGGGCGTTAAAATTCTACTTGTCTTATAATGCTGATGAGTGGTTTTGGATGCAGGGTGAGTAGAAATTTGTAAACCTGTAATGTATAGTGTTTTTACCATACCCATGATAGGTAGGACGGGTAATGATTTTGAGAATGTTTGTACCCTCCCAATTAAAGCATTAAAGTGATTTGATGGTATATAGAAAATAAATGTGCACATGGAGGAAGCTGTAATTACCCCTGGCAGTGCCCACTCTCCATTGTCCCTGCGTTGTACAGACACAAACTGTAATATAGGCTTATCATCAGATCCAAGAACTTGCTTGTTATTCTCATCTCTTTTCCACCTGTGTAAAACAAAAATGACATTTAGTTAACAATTAAGGTACACAGTGAATCTGAACAACATATGATTAATAATATGATGTTATTAATCTGGTGATTTCATACCTTTTATGTCGTTAACGCATTAACAGGGTGTTATTTTTACAATGCGCTATTTTAATGACAGTTACTTCCCTTAGTAAAAACTTTGCCATTACATAACCATAAACAGGATGTCGGAAATATCAGCGTTTTGGATCATTTTCCCTTGATTTGAAGGCATTTTTAAACGCTCAGTGCTTGACTAACAGAAACTGTCCAAACTAATCAGAATAGTGGAGGAAGGTCCTCCTTTGAGCGAATTCCCAGCTGGGAAAGTTGTGGTACGCTTTGGCAAGCTCAGAAAAACTGCAGACTGTGTAGTGTTGTGGTAGACAGCTGTGTATATTAGTGTGTGTTTATACATGTATGCTTTTGTATGAAGCTGTGCTGTATGTGTAAATATGATTCTTAGTTACTGCCCCCAATTTCTCAAAGCATCTCAAGTCTTGTATTTTTTATTCTAAAGATACATAAATGATACAGATTTTGTTTAATACAATCAGTTCATGTTTAATACAATATATAAATTTGCTGAGTGGAATATCATTGCAACATGCTTTTAAATCAATTTCTTTACAGGAAGACTTGTCTACATATATGACGGATGAAAAACACGAAGAAATACCATGAAATTTGACCATGACTCTTGAAAATCTCATTTTGACTCTTGAAAATTAGGCCCCAAGAGTCATTGATTGATAGGTCCATGGTTTCAGACTGTGTTGAAAGCCCTGCCTTTATATATCACAAAATTTGAATTAAATGAGCAGTATTTTCCAGATGGCATTGAGTATTTAGCCATACAGAGTTAAATGCTGTATTTTCCCATCAACATTACCCAATCAAATTGCTTTAATCGCATATAAGCCCTGCAAAAGAGCTTACGATGGTTTTTAACTAAATGAATACCTCTAAGAAATGATACAGAACTTATTGGTTTAATTAATACCAACGTTCCCCATTGTTTACATGTATGAAGAACTTCCCTGTGCACACTAGGCTATCCTGGAGGCAGTGCACATGTACTAGTTACAACATGTATAAATATCTAGGGTTACTCATACATTTTGTCATAACAATAATAATACCCAATAAGGAGTTTAACCTCTTTCTGTTACACTTGAGATGTATGCCTATGCAAACAACTGTCATCTTGCATATCACAAGTTAATTGTTATAAATTGAGGCCTAAATTGACCAAAACAATGATGTAATTTTCATGTACCATATATTTACATTGCTGAACAGTCATCCCACCACTTTATGTTATAATTGTGATAAAATACAGATGCAGTTTAAACCTTTTTGCATTCTCTGCATGTTTACAGTCTTAAGATGATACGATTGTTATAAGATACCATTGTTATACCAAAACCTGCGATAGTGTTATCAGTTACTTTCTTTTAAACTTTCATGTGAATTTGATATTGGTCAATTAATGCTCAGCTTACTTTCTAGGTGCTTTTCATTAGTGTCCTAGGACTGATATCTCACCTAGGTATGCTAAACTGACCAATGATAGAACAGTATACATAACATTTAATAGTACACCTAGGAACTTTGATAAAAAAAAATATTATTATTATTTTATTTTTTTAATTATTATTATTATTCTAATTGTCCTTATTTTTATTTTTTTAATTATTATTATAATAATTTTTATAACAATATTTTTTTTATTAAATTATTATCATCATCATCATCATCGTCGTCATCATTATTATTGTTATAGCTTTACCGTGTAACAATTGGATCAGCAGCATGGTTTGGGCCCCATCTCCCTAGACAGCCCCTTCCTTTACAACCTGTACGGCCCTTAGGGTTCCTGTTAACAAGTAGATAAAAGTGTTTACATCAATTCTCTAAACGATTTATACATAGGACATTTCAAAACAAGAGAAAAAGAGAACACAATTGGATCGTTTATACAAAGTTCGTTTCATTTTATTTTAAAGCTTTAACACAAGAAGTTTATCATTCTCAGCATAATGGTGTTGGAGCCAAGCAGTTAAAGTTTTTTTAAAATTATAACAATATCATAATATTATAACTCTATTTGCCATCACGTCTGACAAAACATTTGATATATTGCTTCCTCCTCAAGAATTCAATGTAAGGCCTATTGTTTAAATTAGCTAGATAGTTTAAATGTACGAAGACAGAGTTATAGTTTTCTTCCTCCATACATGCGTCGTATCGTCAAGATTTTAAAGATACATTGAGGTTAAACATGTATCAACAGGGCATATGTTGGTTGAAAAAATTACAGAGAAATTTTATTTTATTTTAGGGAGAAATCTTAAGAAAATAATTCAGGCAAGATATTTTAAATACCTCTGTATTAAAGTACATGTAAGTAAGTTGCCTTCATTCTTATGTCAAAATAGCTAGATATATGTGATGACAATTAGGAGGTATATTCTCCAACTTTTCCCTCTGGCATGAGCACTGCACCAAATAAATGACATCTTTCAAACCTTAGAGAGTATAACTGGAAATTTGGTACTACATGTATAAGCCAGTGTTTATTTTAGCCATTTTGACACTGTTTTGTGAATTCAAAAGTTTCACATAACTACAGACTGACAAACACCAACATTTTTTAATGTCAATTTAGTAGTGACTTATATTACTCTGTGTAAATTATATTATACAGTAAATTTTAATTCTGTTATTAAGACCACTCAATATTTAGACCGTCGGCTATTAAGACCACCAGTATTTGGACATGTCAGCTATTAAGACCACTCAATATTTAGACCGTCTGCTATTAAGACTACCAGTATTTGGACATGTCGGCTATTAAGACCACTCAATACTTAGACCCGTCGGCTAATAAGACCACTTAATACTTAGACCAGTCGGCTATTAAGACCACTAGTATTTAGACATGGCGGCTATTAAGACCACCAGTATTTAGACATGTCGGCTATTAAGACCACTAGTATTTAGACATGTCGGCTATTAAGACCACTAGTATTTAGACATGTCGGCTATTAAGACCACCAGTATTTAGACATGTCGGCTATTAAGACCACTAGTATTTAGACATGTCGGCTATTAAGACCACTAGTATTTAGACCAGTCGGCTATTAAGACCACTAATTTTCGGTTCAAAACAGCTAATGTTCTGTACTGTCTATGAGGAAAGACTACTTTTTTGAGAGTGCCGAGGATAGTCCTTGAATCCAACCTTTACTGTATACATATAAACATATACTTACAATGGTCTGCCATCCACAACATCATACTTTCCAGTGTAGCTTCGTCTGTCCACGTTACATGATGCGTCTATTACATTGTATGGTATTGCACTGAAAAAACAACAACCCCATGTTACAATGATGATGTATTAATATACCATTAAATACTTACCACATTACCAGTATATGTTTTGCTTACTTTCCACAATGGACGATGCATATGATATATATATAGTCATGACTTAAGAAGAAATACAAGAGTTTAGACTCACCATCAATTCTTTTTTCTTCTAAGCCACAATGTTTATAGGAAATACAAATGTAAAACAAGTTTTCAATTTCAATTACCATACATGCACATAAACATGACCATTGAACTTGCAGTTTGTGAACCTTAAATTGATTGAACTGTCCATATGTAAGTTTAAAAAGGCATGCCACCGCTACAATACATGTATGTACAGTGAAACCCCTCTCAAACAGACCCTATCAGAATCAGACAAAATTTCGAGTTGAGGGGGTATCTCAGGATACTTATTTAGAAATGGGTAGATCTGGGATAACAGGACATGTTCACTATATAAAGGGAGTTTGGTTTCGAGGGGGTTAACTGTACTTGATATTGAACAAACGAACAGCATGTGTACTTGTAAATAAAAGTTAAATATCTACAAAAATTGATGTACATGTACTATATTTATAAATGTGTGGTTTATGATTTACCTTGAATCAGGCAGGTCGGCCCACTCTGGCTGTTTAAGGATGCCACCACTGGTGAAGTCTACAGGGTTGTATTCTGGTAAATCCACGCTCCATGGCACTTTTTCGTCTGGGATTACAAAACGTAGAATATCTTCGGTACGTGGGTATAGCTCACACCTTGCTTTCCTGTGTATATCCATCGTTAAATTTGCTGTATGGATGTTTTTTACATGAACTTTCGCCTCAGACACTCGGCAGTGCTTCTCTATACCGTTGGTGCTACGATATGCTGACCCACCGTTTTTTGATGGAAGAGAGGCTGAATGACGTCTGCTGATGGATGATGGACGAATCACAGTGCTCTGGTTAACACACAAGGTCTTCGCTACACGGCTTCCCATTCACTGTTATCTTAAGAGTAAACAGACCCATTGTTATTAAGCGTGTACACAAATTATTTGGTAACATATAACCAATGATGTTTAAGATATCTGATTTCTACACTGTGCACTATCTTAGTATCTATAAACTGTATAGTCTGTACTATTCACCATGGCTACTGAGACTTTTGATATATGAAATTTCAAATTAGTCAGTGGTCTATATAAGTACAATGTATAAGATTGCGTATAAGCTTCACATTTCACTAACAATTGTAAAGCCCACAACCTCCTAACTCAACTGGGCCATGAACCATGTAACTGGAAGACTGTATGGATTAATTGGTCACATACCAAGTATTTCCATATGATTTGTAAACCTGTATTACTGAAATACACCTGACGTATTTAGCAATTTATCAGCATCAATTTACCTACCAACCCACTTTATAATAGGTATATTTTAGAAAATAAATACATAAAATATATATACAGTACAAATATAAAACGTGTGTGGGCTGATTAAGATGAAAGTAACACAAAGCAAGAAAAAAATGGTATCCTTAAAAGTTTCCAATAAATGAATAAAGAGCACTTTAGAGGTTACCACATGCTTAGAGCACATTTACAATTAGTGTGCCACTAAAATCAATGTATTTTGGGCTCTAAAATACGATCATGCAAGGGAATTTATTTAAACCCTTACCTTTCAGTGTGTTTTTGTAAAGAAAAATATGGTATTTAGGTGGCTGACCAATTGTAAACTCTTGCCATATGTTTTCTAAGAGACCAATTATTTAAACCAAGCTTATTCCACT
>ENA-OREC01002445-OREC01002445.1-marine-metagenome-genome-assembly--contig:-NODE-2445-length-10252-cov-14.198919_pt1 | contig 10252 bp, 2 predicted proteins | sample MGYA00248626_ERZ508543 | MGnify/ENA primary metagenome ERZ508543 (study PRJEB26211, sample SAMN05518279) | marine metagenome | isolation source: Puget Sound, Washington, USA | host: Bankia setacea...
TGGTTGTCACTGTTTGTATGTTCTTTATTTCCTACTGTAAGTGTCATTGGTTGTCACTGTTTGTATGTTCTTTATTTTCTACTGTAAGTATCATTGGTTGTCACTGTTTGTATGTTCTTTATTTCCTAATGTAAGTGTCATTGGTTGTTTTATTCTGTGATACCACTAGGTGATTAGGACAGTATTGATTGTTAATTTATTATGAGAACAAACAGGACTGTTTCAACGAACAGTTTAGTTTGCCATCTTAAATTCTACTAGAAGTTTAATGACTACCTTTAATAGCCTAGCATATTACGTTTACGGAGTAATCGAAGAAGGCATGCACATGGCCTTTTACTTCTTTACCAAAGGTTCATATTCATCGCTTCGATAGATAAACATTTAACATGATAGAAAGCCATTATTGAGTGTTCGTGAGTTACAGACCTAGAAGTGAAGTTAGTACAGAGTGAGAGACCATTCGTGAAAGACAAAGTAACAGCATTAAATGAGCGGGGTGGAATAGCAGTCAACCTACAACAAAAGTGTACACACACGTTATTTAACCGTTTAATTATTAAGTGGTCGAGCTTCAAGTGAGCTCTGCAAGAAGAGAGATAGACACATGTTTAAATTACAAAACACGTGAATGGTCGCGTTAGTTGAATTGTATTCATGTAAGAATGATTTATGCGCTGCGGGTTGGCCTCAACAATAAAAATGCCGCTTCACAGTTATGCTTCGTACTATAGATATATAGTTAACAATCGTATTTTCCTTGATACTGTATTTAAACGTGTATAAACACAAACATATCAAGGTACGTATATTTGAGATAGCACCAACATACAAGGACGAATGCATGTTAATACTACCTAAACATGTGTGCTGCAGACTTCTTCCGACGGTATACATTACCCAAGTCATGTCTTTCTTCTGATCTTACTCTATGGCTCGTTACATACAAAATGAACTATCAAGAACTACAACTGCGAAGTAGAATTGACTGCAATGAGTTAATTGATGAATAACTCCGAAATAGGAGAACTATATTTTTATTTCGCGTTATCTCCCTTGGTCAGAGAAACATTGGTAGAGGAAAGTCGTGTACGAGTCAATTTAAACATTCGCCTGTTTTCTTGTCCGGCTGTGATTATTAACACATGAAGTTGAACGCGTAGTGATTAGTTGGGTCAAACTGGATGTTCTAGTGTAACTAATTAGAATAGATGTTAAGTTAAGTTCGTGGGATGTTTAACGGTGTTTTCATAGTATCTGATATCTGACACACATGATAACTGACTGTCCGAGTGCTAGTGTCTGTTTTCTTGTTTACACATAATGGCCAATGATCCTTGTATATGTCTATCTAGTTTTGCAATGTAGATTTTAAAAACAACATAGAAAAAGGTCAACATGATTAAAACTGCGTATTACTGAAAGTATGTTTGATCCGTGTCTTAAACCCCTAGTGTGTGTGGCGTAACACAATCTGGTTAGTACTGTACATGTAACTTATTTGAGAAAAGGAAACGACACTATCTCCTTCTAACTTCCTAAACACCCCAATCCTGAATGCTGTTTACGTTACTTAACCATTTGAAAAAAAAAGACAATTAATGTGATGCACTTATGCTCATACTGCTGCTGTTGGTCAATGTTGACATTGCTTTCGGATTGAAGATATACAAACTAGATCGCTGCAATTAAAGGTATCCATTATCTTGAAACTTGTGAGCAATAAAACATCATGAACACTAATCAAAGTCTGCCCCACACAGATTTATCAGTTGTATGGGTGTTAAAAACCTCCACATTTTGAAATTGTCTCGTACACATTATTAATATAATAAATAGATAATTATAAACCATGACTTGCATTTTTTTCAAAATACAAAGTACGTATAGGCAGATGTAAACCACATATATACACCCAAACGTTCTACATAGTTACACATAAAAGTTCCCTCGAACACAACACAGCCGTACGAGTAATGCAATAAATATATAATCTCAGACTTAGGTAAACGTGAATTGCTAAATGTTGGTTATTTTATTATAATAATCCAATGACATTGAATGTAATAATTATGTCAAACGTAGCGCGAGTTTTCTGTAATCAGCTTTATTTCGATTTTTGCAAAAATAGATGCATAGTTACAATTATTTAACAGTTTAAATAGGAAGATAGGACCTTTATAAAATGTATGCAATCAAAGTTTAACTGGAAATTCAATGCGTTGCTATGTAATATCCAACACTTTATCCTCTGGAATATTCACATGTTAATAAAGGCTACCTTGATGGGAAGTGAATGTTGAGAATGCTGGGAAGTTGACCTAACATCCTGTTTACATGTAAACTGTTATCGAGTGAGTTTGTGACAACTGTGAAACTCTAACTAAAATGTATAAGTTTTAAAAGCCTGATTATTCTTTTATATAGCAAATCAATTTGTTAACAGACCAAATCTGGATATGTATATTTAATAATACGTACACTTAATATCAGAATTGAAGGAAACTGGAGGTGCCACATTTCTTATTTGAATTTCTACGTGCTGTTTGTAAACAATGTAATTCTGATTCTAAATCAAAACACTATGCATGTTTGCAAACTATAATATGATCACTCTCAGAATAATTAATGCAAATATTTGATGCAAATCAAATCAACAACAAGAGCACTAATGTTAAGCCTAAGTGTATCTGTTAGAGATTAGAACCTTAAACAGGACAGAGTAAAGTCATAAAATTTCCTTTTCAAATCTACATACAAATTCAGCCGTTACTTGTTGCACACTTCAACGCCCAGTGGTAAGCCCATTAAATAGAAAATTTGGGTTCTATGTATTGGTTGAGTTTTTGGGCTTTGAATAGAAGTGGTGTAATAGAATGGTGAGCCGTCTACCTGTGACCTGAACTCCGGGTAAATGTAAACACAACTTGTATAGGTTAACATTTCGGCACTATTTGTTTTATTTTTTCCGAACTTGGCATCGGAGTTGTTCTATATCTACTACTGTTACTATCCATTCTTTGTGGGACATGTTTTAAACAGTTTTTAAAAGACAAGCAAAATCACAGATTAATATAAAGTTGCATGTTTAATCCTCTTAATGTATGACGAATAAGATAATATCATGCAAACTTTGGTATTGCAAGTAAGCTGATTTTCAAATGGAATTATTGTCATTTTCAACAAAAGGATTAGATCAACTACTGGATTTAAAATGTGATTTACATAATATTGGAAGGTAAACAAATAGAACATTCCTTAGTTCAGTTAAATCAGAAGTGCTCTGGTCATACAAAGATTTGTTTACACGATAACAATGGAAGTTTTGGAATTGTAAACATGAATGGTAGATGTGTTTTTAGTGTTATAGTGCAGAGGAAAAAGTGAATAAGAGTAAAAGTGTGCGATGGAATATTTAGGATAAAGTACATTTAGGTAATCTAAATCATGTCAAGATATATAGAAGTTTTTTCCTCACTCAGCAAATTTCTTCTATAGACATGAAGAGGCAGATATTGTGAGCAAACAAATGACACAATGACTTCTGAACATAGTTAGGTCAACTTGGACTTAATATACATTTTGATAAGTGCATACCCTTATGGACGACTGTGTGTGTGTTGTTGTTGATTCCAAGCTTAAAGCGCATGAAGTAAGTAGACACTTGCTTGTGTGAACTTCAGTGTGATTTTATCAATTTAAATCTGTGTGTGATTCACTCCAAAAAATGAAGATTAGCATATATAAGATCTTTAGCAACAACACCGTGCTCAATGGAACGCTCGTCCGTGTCCATGAAGATTTTGGTGGGAAAGAGCAGACGACAAACGCCACATTAACAGACGACGATTATGATAGTGAGGGAGCCATGCAGTTTATTCTCGCTACTGTGCTCGTGTACTCTATCTTTGGTGTGTTCTGTACGTTGATCCTCAGAATAAAACGCATCCGGGGCAAAGGTCACCACAATTTTGTACAGGACGAAAATGTGTCTAGGTACCTTAAAACTGAGTGCAACCTCAAACTTGACGGCAGACGGATGAAAATGTTACAAGAGTGTCAAGTAGTGTCCGAAAGATTGAAAGAAGTTGAAGAAAAAAAGAAATATATTGAACTTGAAGAAGAACTCGCTGGTGACTTTGTTTCTAAACCCAAAATCGAGCGAAAACAATCGAAACGAAAGAGTAAACACAAAAAGGAGAGTGGTCTACAAAATACGATCGGCAAAATGGGGGTAGCATTATTTTACGTTGGTTCAAAAACACACATGACAGTAGACGACAATGGGTCGGGATCAGACGACAATTTAATGGAATTACGAGAGGAAGTGACGTCAGAAACGTGTGCACGTGGTAATAGCGATGCGCTTCAGGAAGAAACGGTTGTTGTGGAGCCACCGAATAAAATTGTGCTTAAATGTGTAGATATTCATGATAATAACAATAAGTGCTGGGATTCTGATGTAGAGACAACGTTTTAATAGTTTACTTGTATTAAGTACATATGTTATCGTACAACTTCTTCATTGCAAGTTTTATCAAAATATATGCAATTGTTACTGGATGATTTTGAACTTCATGTATCTTTAATTGATTGGAAAATAATCATATAAATCATTGCATTGCTTGTACTATTGATGTTGTAAGTTTAAAGCACTATACAATCATTCATTGAATATGTATATAGATGTATATATAGTGCATCAATGGAATCCGTTATATTTATATCGAGAATTAGTTGAACTGAATTGCGTGCGGTTAGTTCCCATTGTTCCCTATAATTACTCATTTTGAATGTATCTATACAACCAATAAGTTTATTCTGGTAATTACGATTGTTTTAGTTGTTATGCTACACTATGCGTACAGTAAAATGACAGACGTATTTGTTCGTGCATGTACTGTTTTATTGAAGCAAATACTGTCATTAACATATCAACATTAAACGGGTGTTTAAAAGCATCCATTTGTTTCATTAGTGTATGAATCGTACGTGTATGCATACAAAATGAATCGCACATGTATGCACACATAATGAATTGTACATGTATGCACACATAATGAACCGTACATGTATGCATACAAAATGAACCGTACATGCATGCATACAGAATGAATCGAACGTGTATGCATACAGAATGAATCGTACATGTATGCACACATAATGAACCGTACAAGTATGCACACAGAATGAGTCGTACATGTATGCACACAGAATGAATCGTACATGTATGCATACAGAATGAACCGTACATGTATGCATACATAATGAATCGAACGTGTATGCATACAGAATGAATCGTACATGTATGCACACATAATGAACCGTACAAGTATGCACACAGAATGAGTCGTACATGTATGCACACAGAATGAATCGTACATGTATGCATACAGAATGAACCGTACATGTATGCATACAGAATGAACCGTACAAGTATGCACACAGAATGAATCGTACATGTATGCATACAGAATGAACGTCCATGTATGCATACAGAATGAACCGTACAAGTATGCACACAGAATGAATCGTACATGTATGCATACAGAATGAACCGTACATGTATGCATGCAGAATGAACCGTACATGTATACATACAGAATGAACCGTACAAGTATGCATACAGAATGAATCGTACATGTATGCATACAGAATGAACCGTACATGTATGCATACAGAATGAACCGTACAAGTATGCACACAGAATGAATCGTACATGTATGCATACAGAATGAATCGTACATGTATGCACACAGAATGAATCGTACGTGTATGCACACAGAATGAATCCTACGTGTATGCATACAGAATGAACCATACATGCATGCATACAGAATGAACCGGACAAGTATGCACACAGAATGAATCGTACATGTATGCATACAGAATGAACGTCCATGTATGCATACAGAATGAACCGTACATGTATGCATACAGAATGAACCGTACAAGTATGCATACAGAATGAACCGTACATGTATGCATACAGAATGAACCGTACAAGTATGCACACAGAATGACTCGTACATGTATGCATACAGAATGAATCGTACGTGTATGCACACACAATGAATCCTACGTGTATGCATACAGAATTAACCGTACATGTATGCATACAGAATAAACCGCACATTTATATACTTACAGAATAAACCGCACATGTATACTTACAGAATAAATCGCACATATGTACTTACAGAATAAACCACACAGGTATACATACAGAATAAACCGCACATGTATATACAAACAGAATAAACCGCACATGTATACATACAGAATAAACTGCACATGTATACATACAGAATAAACCGCACATGTATATACATACAGAATAAACCGCACATGTATACTTATAGAATAAACTGCACATGTATTTATACAGAATAAACCGCACATGTATACTTACAGAATAAACCGCACATGTATATACATACAGAATAAACCGCACATGTATACTTACATACCGATATGCACATGTATACTTACATAGCGATATGCACATGTATACTTACAAGATGATCCGCAAGGAACCGCCAATATATACTAGCATATTTTATGAGCAAATAACTACTTACAGAACGAAGCGCATTTGTATACTTACAGGCTGCAATGTGTACAAGGCGTTCATGGTAGTACTGTGATCGTGACCTTATACGAACATACTACAATACAAACAATCTTAGTTCAGGTACATTTACCAATCAATGGAACATTCGATCGTATTGTATCGATCTATATACTAACCAGACTGAACAGTTTATCAGTTATCCAAACAATCAATACACTCGTACCAATATTGGAACTATAGAATAGCATTAACAGTCGGCTGTAGTGATCAAAGAATAGTTTGATTTCAAATGAGTCGTAATAGCCAGCACCAGTTTACCAAACAACAACAACAGCAACAATAAAAACAACAGCAACACCAACTGATACTGAATTCAACATTAATTAAAGTGTCGTTCTTGCAATAACAAAAACACGTTGCTTTTGTGACGGTAAGGCATTTTTAATGTGGTTGAACTATTCACAAAGTCAATGCACTTCTAAATGCTCATCAAGTTTTACAATACCTAGAACCTAGACATACGTGCCCTCAATAAGCTTGTTTAAGTAGAACTATACCGAGAAGTGTTCGATATATTTTCAACAATAGTCCAATTATTCATTGTTAAATATTTTTTTAGAAGAAGTTTAACTATTATATGAAGTTGACAAAGAAATATAACAACGTCTAAACCCATCAAGCACGTCCATAATTCAACTGTTCACGTTCAAAATCAGGTGTTACTGATCGAACTTGCAGATATCGACCCGTCATCGTTCAACCTAACTATTATAAGCCTATCATTAAGGTACCTCATCCAAACAAAAAGCAAACGTGCATTGAATATCGACTTTGCAAAAAAAGGAAACGGGGTCTCAATACCAAAGAAACTATGTACAAGTAAACAATATTCTTTCCACAGATGTTAAACTATTGGGAATCAGTTATAAACGCAATTAAAAACTACTCGTAACTAATCCGTATTTTGGATGACGTACCTTAATACAATACACTTGCTGATGTATCGACCAATACTCGTTCAACTAAATCTTTAGTGTTTTACAGTTTGAACAATCTCTAATCTTTACAAAGACTTGACTTAAGGTGTAACCATAAAATACTCGGTACGTGAACCGTAGGTATAAAGGTATAAACATGTTTTTTTTTCATTTTGGAAATTCATCATATTTGTTTAAAGTACATGCCTTGTTCGGCAGTTATGGTCCAGTGTGTATCTTGAAATTGTTTATCTGTAGAGGGTTCGGTAACTGTTTCTTACAAAAATGGTGTTTTAGAGAATTACTTAAGGTGATGTTTCCATAAACGGTTCGAGAACTTCATTGTACATATATAAACCACTCTTTTCTGTGATGGCCAATCACAATCAAGCTACGTGTAAATGAGGTAAATGACCTACAGTTGTACACGGTCTACGAACATTTGTCGAAATTATCAAAAGTGTGCGAAGGTACGAACTGTGCATGTATTTACGTTGCATGGTTAGACTACCTTTAATGATTAAACCACAGTTTGTGTTATCAGCTTTTCGTTCTAAGAAACACGTATCTTTGCTTTAATATGGCTGTACAACAAGTATTCACGCTTAAGAATATGTGATCAGTTAAACATAACAGAACATAAACCATAAGCATGTCGAATCACGTTAGATTTGGTCTGTGTGTATTGTTATTATTCGCGGTGTACCTTAAACTACTCGGCTAAAACTATCACAGATTAAAAAAACAGCTTCCGCTTGTCAACAATACCTAAAGCTACATATAAACATTTGAACTGTACACCTTAAAGTAAGCTCTGAATGAGTATCAGTCTACATGTCTCCACCCGTTTACTATATCGACGGCCTTCCAATATCAACATACTTAATAACTGAATGAAAGAAGGACGATGTAGTTTCGTTTTCACTGGATATATCAGGATAACCATACAACGTTTATTTGTGATACAGGTAAATGTGCTACTTTCTGGTGTGTTAATGTTTGAATGCTTAGCTTGATACTGTGTACATGTTGTTATCTGTTAGTTTGATTGAAGCTACATAGGCAGTATATATGCAGTCTTCTTCTTCTCGTTCGCTTGTATATATGCAGTATATATAATTGTAAACGTGACATCATCCTTTACAAAGTGGTGTGTATGTATGTATTGTCATGTTTACACATAGTTATTTATAAGGTACGCATGTTTACACAGAGTTATTCATAATGTACGCTATCAATAAAGCAATGAAGCAAGTAGTTAACGTAATATTACAAATGTATATTAGCAAATAATGGACGTAGGAAAGCAAATTCTTCTACAACACGTTGTTTTAATCATAGAGTTTAATTATAAATATTGAGGTTCACCTTATAAACCGATAAAGATTAAACGCTTAGATTAGAGCTTCGTCAACCACGTGCCTAATACACGACTTTATACAATGTAACATGTCTATACAAACTATATGCATGTACATACTACAAACACATGACAATTGGTGTATACATCTACACAAATGTACATACTAACATGGTGTACAGGACTTACATATATTAACGTGTATCAGTCAAGGGAAACTACGCTAGCACAAACTCACAGGTATAAACTGTCAGTATATTCGGACAACACTTATCTCGATTTTATCTGTACTTCAGATTGTCGAGTTCGTGTATGATCTATCTGTAATCTTGTTTAACTGCCCATTAAACGATTAACAGCCGCCGAGATGGTAAACGTCATTTTAAGGCTTTGGTTCAGAGATACAAATAGAAAACTAGATTTGCATGTAAATAATAAGTAAATGGGAGATAAATGATTGCATGATCTTGTATCATAGTCAAACTAATCAAAACCTCGTATCATGTTCTCTGACTCATGATCTAAAGTATAAACACTATTCGCTTACTAAGTATAGGAAGATATGCATTCAATTCATAAAATTGATTTTCATTTTACACATTTGTACTGATAACAGTTTTCACTATTAAACTAACTTTCCATGTTTGTCTTGTGTTATTGCGACGTTAAGTCTACTTCTATGATCCTCTATCTAGCATCTGTTACGACCTGCTACATGTACACTTGACTATCGCAATAAAAGCGACATTGTACAATTTAACTGGGCTTCAATTCACACATTTTCTGCAAGAATAACCAACTATCGTGTGTCCCTTATAAATATAATGAAATATAAATAGATTGGTCAAACAAGCTGGAGCTAGAGTTTGGAGACATATTGATCAATTCAAAGTGGTCATAGTGCTCTAATATTGTGTATGTGCGTGGTTTTATCATAATGTTTTCAAATGCAATGTTTAATTATGTTCTTTGTAATGCGTCGCTAATAAACACTACATATATAGCGCGTATATAGATAGTAACATGTGTAAATGGAAGAGCCGCGTATATAGATTGTAACATGTGTAAATGGAAGAGCCGCGTATATATATATATATATTTATATATATAGTAACATGTGTAAATGGAAGAGCCTCGTATATATGTATAGTAACATGTGTAAATGGAAGAGCCGCGTATATAGATAGTAACATGTGTAAATGGAAAAGCCACGTATATAGATAGTAACATGTGTAAATGGAAGAGCCGCGTATATAGATAGTAACATGTGTAAATGGAAGAGCCGCGTATATAGATAGTAACATGTGTAAATGGAAGAGCCGCGTATATAGATAGTAACAT
>ENA-OREC01002446-OREC01002446.1-marine-metagenome-genome-assembly--contig:-NODE-2446-length-10251-cov-13.965402_pt1 | contig 10251 bp, 3 predicted proteins | sample MGYA00248626_ERZ508543 | MGnify/ENA primary metagenome ERZ508543 (study PRJEB26211, sample SAMN05518279) | marine metagenome | isolation source: Puget Sound, Washington, USA | host: Bankia setacea...
TTTAAGGTTGGCTATGGAGATTTCATTGCGACGTCAACTGTTTTATTAGTTTAAGGTTGGCGATGAAGATTGCGACGCCAACTGTTTTATTAGTTTAAGTTTGGCGATGGAGATTTGATTGCGACGTCAACTGTTTTAGTAGTTTAAGGTTGGCGATGGAGATTTGATTGCGACGTCAACTGTTTTAGTAATTTAAGGTTGGCGATGGAGATTTGATTACATTAAGAAGTGACTATTGTTTCATTTGTCAGTGTTATCTTAATTACAAAGTTAGTCCTTTTAAACCAACACTGTACTTGTACGAGTGTGTTGCTATTGTATTAGAAAACAGCGATGGTACTCAAGTAACAACTGTTTGCTGCTTTCAATGGCCTAAGTGTTCAACTCCTACGCGTGTTTTCCTAAGTAACATAGATCTGTTAGTAGGGTAGTTTATCCAATTATGTTAGTTTATTTCTTTTTATGGCACACCAGCTTTGATGTTAAATCGTCTTCTCCTGTATTGTATGCTAATGTGTTTACTAACTATATTAGTGTAAACAATATTAAGATGGTTGTGAGTACAGTTCTATGAAGCAACATGTCTCACGAGACCTCATGATAATAGAGGGAAGCTGAGGAGAGAGGCTGGCTTAACTCATTTGAATACATATTAGTTTATTAATGCAAAAGTGATATAACTATTACGAAACGTTGGTTGATTTCAGTACAATATGTTAGCATTCATAATTATGTATATAGTACATTGTAGAATAGAATAAAATCAGGGAACATATCAGTATTTAGGAACCTTCTAAGTGTAATATGTTTTAGATGAGTTTATACTAATTTATCTTAGTTCGATTGTGAAACAAACAATGACATTATGTATATCACTGACAACTCCGTTAGATGAGTGCGACGTTTCTAACACAAGGACACAGCGAGATCCTTTGATGGACCTGACTGGCAACCATTGATTACGATTTAGACGCGCTAACCACTGCGGCATACTCTCTTTAATACGTTATCATGCAAGTTATGTTAATATGATCTGGACATGACCATAACATTTGAATTTGTTTGATTTATTGCCCTTTTTAAGTCGTTTATATGAGGACACCATTATTGTAATTATAAGAGGAATTGTTGTTTTCTGTTTTATACCCATAGCATAATTAATAATGTAGTGACTTTTCTCTGTGAATACATTAATGTTTAATCTGAATAGCTATGTCATTAAGTACATATTGCTTCGTGGTAATTGTTGTTTATACTTCAAGCGTTATTAAGTTTTAAATGAATCACTTCTTTCACGGTTGGGCGCATCCATCAAACCATCAAACACATTAACGGACAAATACTCAATTTCATAAACACGTTTGCAATATTGAAACATACCGTTGCGGATTTCGTGCAGTTTGTTTTCGAAGATAACTTGAATTGTATGTGTCACGCTATTCAATTACGGTTAAAATAGAAACATTACTAATGACAAGTAAATCCAACATAAATATCACTTTGCTTATTGTTTTAGACAACTGTCTTTGTGTATTATCTCAGGCCTTTACTAGTACTGATTCATGCATGATATTGTGTTAAACTTGTTTCGTAATCGTTTTAAAATAAATAGAGTTTACCCACACACAACATAAAGTGTATCCACACAAAAAATAAAGTTTACCCACACATAAAATATAGTTTACCCACACGTAAAATAAAGTCTACCCACACATAAAATAAAGTTTACCCACACATAAAATAAAGTTTACCCACACGTAAAATAAAGTTTACCCATACGTAAAATAAAGTTAACCCATACACAACATAAAGTTTACCCACACATAAAATAAAGTTTACCCACACATAAAATAAAGTTTACCCATACGTAACATAAAGTTAACCCATACACAACATAAAGTTTACCCACACATAAAATAAAGTTTACCCACACATAAAATAAAGTTTTCCCATACGTAAAATAAAGTTAACCCATACACAACATAAAGTTTACCCACACACAAAATAAAGTTTACCCACACACAAAATAAAGTTTACCCACACATAAAATATGGTTTAAACACACATAAAATAAAGTTTACCCACACACAAAATAAAGTTCACCCACACATAAAATAAAGTTTACCCACACATAAAATAAAGCTTACCCACACATAAAATAAAGTTTACCCACACACGAAATAAAGTTCACCCACACATAAAATAAAGTTTACCCACACATAAAATAAAGTTTACCCACACATAAAATAAAGTTTACCCACACATAAAATAAAGTTCACCCACACATAAAATAAAGTTTACCCACACATTAAATAAAGTTTACCCACACATAAAATAAAGTTTACCCACACACGAAATAAAGTTCACCCACACATAAAATAAAGTTTACCCACACACAAAATAAAGTTTATCCACACATAAAATATGGTTTATCCACATATAAAATAAAGTTTACTCACACACAAACTAAAGTTTACACACACATAAAATAAAGTTTACACACACACAAAACAAAACATATGTCAATACCAAAATCTTAGTTGAACGACAATACACTCGATACTCTATTTGAACATATACGTTCGGTGATGATGGTACTTAAGCCATCAACTCATATGGGTAAAACAGGTTCCGTAATATGATGGGCGTTGACAACGGTAGGGTTGTGAACTGTTCTCATAAACATCATCATATTACGGAACCTTTTCCTCTTATGAGTTTCAAGTTTGAGCACTATCATCCAATCAAATTTGTTCATGTAGATTATCTTCACTTTTAGACTCTCATTTCTTCTTGTTATTACAAAGGTTCGATCACAGTTATGAAGGATGTAACGTTATCACAGGTGATATGCTTTTTCCTAGAACGGAACGAGTTAAATTTCAGTAATATATCAACGACGTTGGTGAATTTATGAGAATGTTATGGTCAAAATAGGTAACACTCTTCTTTAACTGGTGAACGGTACTATGTGTTTGTTTGTGAGTGCAGTGGTAGGTGTGTTTGTACAGAGAGCAATCATCTACATATCACTCTACATATGCATCTGATTAAAATGGAGTACGGACATGTGATTTCTTTTGTTCATTGTACAGGTTCCGGTGTAGGACCAGTTATTTACACGAACTTGTCATAAGTAAAACGACGCGAAAGCACGTAAAATAGAAATTAGTCAAACGATTTGTCATACATGTACGAGTTCTAAAGACACATTTTCTGAGAACTCAGGCTTTTACATCATATAAACTTCAAAATGTGTCACAATACATCAAAGCGATTTAAAAAAAAAACGTATGCAATATCTTGTTTTTAAATATATGTGACGTGAGATCTTGTCCAATGAATCACGCAGTGACCAAATGAAACAAATGTTTCCATTGTTGGCTTTCTTTAATCAAACATATTTTGGATCAAGACATAAACATGTTTGACCTTAACTAGGTATTTAAACTGGTAGTCATTGTTAATGGTTAAAACTGTGGTTTTTTCTTCAAATGGTATTCGGCTAGATGCCCGAACATATTTTATGACTTGATTTATTGACATGGTATTTGAATAGGCGGAAATCCCGTGTTGTAAATTATATGGGTAATGTCATTTTGTCTCTGTAACTTTCCACGTAATGGATTTTAGAGGACAGTTGATTTGTCATTGTTCGCGTGTAGCCGAGTAGTTAACTTTAAATACCAGGACGACTCCTTGCGCATCACTAGCATTTAAAATCATCATACAATATGTTTCCACCTAAATGTTTGCACAATCGGAAACTCATTACAGACGTTTATTATGCCAATACATCATGGCCTAACTTCTGAAGCGAATATGGACCTTTGCTTGAGAACTGATTTCTCTTAAACTTTCATGCACGAATGTTTCAATTTATGTTATTAATCAAACATTGTGTGTCATGAAAACAAACGTGTTGCCCATGTTAAAATAGACTTTGAAAAGGGTACTTTTGAAATTAAGTTTTACAGAAATAATGGATGACTTTCATTAAACCATTTCAAACCAATGGATCACAGGGAAGGCACACATAGCCCGGTACAAACTACAGGTGTCCAGATTATTTTTTTATTTTAGTGGCGTATGTTTGTTCTGAGATATGATGAATTTATATTTACGACTCTCTTACCATGTTGAACAATTCACTTTGGAAAGATCGGTGGCTTTCATAAGATCATTTCGTATGGATCACTAAACAGATACAAACAGTCCGATGCATGAAAACTCTCATCATATGTATGTCCTGCGACCATGATATTTACGATCCTTAACAATGTTGAACGATGTGAACTTAACATTGACTATTGAAATATAATTCACTTTTGACTTTCGACTTTTACAAACCTATTTCATATGGATCACATAACATAACCAAACAAATCGGTACACATTGTGTGAGGCCTTTGTGCGTAAGTATGCCACGAGACCACAGTTTGTACGACCTTTGATCATGTTGAACTATGTATACTTATAGTAACTATTGAAATGGAATTCGCTACTGAAAAATGGGTGGCTTTCATTAGACCTTTATACTGTGTGTGTTTGTATGGATCACAAAACAGACAATCTCAGCCCGGTGCAAACTATACGAGTCCAGAGAAATGTTCTTGTCGTGTGTGTATGTTCTTAGATCTGAGACAGTTGTATTTACGACCAGTCCACAGTATATACAGGCGTAGCACGCAATACGTAACATGACGAGTATATTGCTGGCACCATTTAAGAAATAGAACACACCACCGACGGCCTCATGGTATAATAGTGACCGACCAGTCAGCCCGCAAACATTAGGAGGACCGAAGCCGAAGGCTGAGATCCAGTAACTGTTTGCGGGCTGACTGGGAAGTCACTATAATGCAAGGCAGCCCGAAGTGGTGTGAACTATTTCTTATATTATACCGCACACTGCTGATATAAAAGTAAATAATACAGTAAATATTACATCCATCCATTTCTTAAACGTATCTGAAAGGAATGACAAATTGGTAATCGAACATAAGCTATAATGTATATTAACTTAAAAGAAGGCTTCAACAAAACCCATTACATTTTCAATTTGAGTATAATTTCAACAATGTTATTGTATGTCTGCCAAACATTTTATATAGAAGTAGATAGAATAGTTCTGGCATATTAAAACTCGACTTAACTCATTTCTGATTTCATATGAATATCACATGTAGAGCTTCAAAAGTGTCGCACGTGTTGTCCTGTATTTTATCATCTTCTCATCATTGTCATTAGAATATCTCTTATAAAATTATTATTCATACATTATATAATAATATACCAAATTATTAGTAAAGAATAAAACAATTATCAGTATTATGAATAATGGTATGACATGGAGCCTCACGTTGTCCACACTAATATAAGACATTGTTTATTCTTTCAGTATGGTCCTATTGTCCGGAGAGTGACCACTGGAGTGGATGGTGGGGCTATGATGGTCTATCGTCAGGTAAGATCAATTTTGTTTGTGTTTTACGTTACTGGTAATGCTGTTAAACTAGTCTAAACACTTCATGGTTGCATTGAGATGGATTAGTGAAAATTGGGTGTATGTTTTATGCCAAGTAAAGACGCAGTATGTAATGCTTTGTTAAGGTTGAATTGGTGATAATTGGGTGTATGTTTTATGCCAAGTAAAGACGCAGTATGTAATGCTCTGTTAAGACTACATAACGCGTCATGTCTCTCTGCTGTTACTATGGTGATATACAGAGTTAGTATAATCAAAAATACATACTCCAGAATACAATACGGAAAACTGTATTATTGTGCCATAGTACTGAACATTTGTATGTGAAAACAACTATGTATTTCAAAACAAAATGGGAATCTAGTGTTTCATTGCATACTAAAAAAATCCCCGTTTTAGCTTAGATACTTGAGTTGTAGGATTTTAACCAAATGCCCAAGTGTCAGCTCTCAGTGTATGGACAGGCGAATGGTAGTGTTGCTTTGTCGAGTCCAGGGTGGTAGGGCGTGATTAGTTTTTGTTTCATCTGATCGTGCCCTTGTCTCTGCCTGTTCACAAACTTGCTTCCCATGTAACCCAATTCTCCAATTCGTATTTTATATTGACACAACATGTCTGTCAGAAAATCCATTCCAGGAAAAAAATCATCCATTCCCAAGGGTACGCCATTCAATCTTAAGTTGATTACATTCAATGCTATTTATATACTAGCGTTCTGCATTGATTCTATTTTAAAACCGTTGTAATGGGATTAAAAGGTCAGATTTGTATTAGTTAAAGTTTTAGTGATTACTTGCCTCTTAAACCTTGACAGAATGGATTATAATCGATTACAACATAAATTTACCTCATCTCTAATTGTTTGCTCGGCAATAAACTATTGTTTACCAGTAATAAACTATTGTTTACCAGTAATTATGTCGACGCCAGAAGTTGACTTTGAACGTTACCTGGTAAAACATATTAAACCATTCATAATTTACGATAATGGTTAGAATAGGCGTTGGTAATTTAACACATGAGCTACTTCAGAAGATGAATTAATGACGTACCCGAGCAGTGATGTTGGACTAAAAAAGGTTAACAAGGTTTAATGTTTGAATGATATAAAAATGTATAAATTTACAACTTCAGTTAGCTAAATTTACATTCTTTTATTGATGTATACCCCTTTAAATTGTATATGTCGACAATAAGGTTTACTTTATGTCAACTGCCATTCATTACACAGTGCCCAGTCAAATGATTGTATATATTTTAGAACACGTTGACATAGTACATACACATCAGAACAGAACAGAACAGAAATTGTCTTACACTTAAACTATTACAGTTTCTCGTGACATTGCATACATATACAACTATTTACAATGTTGGTGACAAAACAGGGCATCGAGAGGTATGAATGCATAACGGTTTTTTTCTGCTCCATTATTCAATAAAACTTTAAAACTTTCTCATCGTGTGGAAATACTATATATATTTACATTGTCGTGTTATATTTATAATCGTGCAGCGAATATACAAAAAAACAAGTATGTGTTTTCGTGTATATAAGCGTCTGTGTGTCTTGTACATGTGTACATGTATTACTAATGCTGGATACGTTAAACTTGCAGTCTATAGTCTATCGTCTGTTGGTAAACACCCATAACTCATTGTAAGACACTTTATTTACATATACACATATCAAATTGATAAAGTAACTTTAATTCATTACCAAGTGTTATATCTATGTTCGGTGGTCTGGTTAATTAAATCGAAACTTTAAGTTAGACATTAGTCAATTCTACATCAAGTGTTTTGATATGTTATCCATTCCTTGTATTATACCCAAAAAACTTGTCTGACAAATCAGAAGGCATCCAATTTCCTGTTTGATTTCCGTCCAATTCACACTCGTCATGTCTTTGTACAAGCTATGGTTTATGGTTTCTTGTTTTGGCAATGCCTTGTTATTTACGTCTCCCCTTGCTGTACCCTATTCATCCTAGAGTACAATCACTGTAATATCATAACAGTTTTCGCCGGTGATCAAGTGTGAATGATATATGGTTATTCTTTCCCTCTTCCTGTATTTTTTTGCATTTTCTTTTTTCGAATGTGAGAAATGTAAAATTGGAACGAGACACAGACAGGTCAGTAAGATCCCTTCCGATGGAGAAATGTTAGAAATCAGCTACATGTATACGTGTAAATCAGTTTTGGTTTCTATCGATTTGGTATGCCGGACTTGAACATACCAGGTCTTAAAGTTGATATAATAAAAAGGAAATACGAACAACTCCTACTTGATATCATGATGCTTAAGATATACCTGTTACAACACAATGATATAACATATTATTCATACACATGTGTTAGGTAAAAAGTGATTAACATGAAGAAAAAAAACAATAATAAAAAACAACAAAAAAAACAACAAGCACATGTAACGAATGAGAACGGAACCTTTAAGATCCCACAAAACATATAACCTACAATGTACTATATATCTAACTGTTGTAAGAATGCATAAAGAACGATCGTTTGCTATCAGTCATGACATGAAATCTGTTTTTCCTCTCTCGCACACGTTTCCCTGAACACTACTAACCATAAACCACGTCCACGTCTTGTTATCACAGAACACCCTATGGGGGCTGTTGAAATCTTGTTTAGTGCTTCCATCAAATCCTGTACCGCTACAAAACGTTCATCCGTATGATAAATCCGGAACCCACGTTATTACAATTTCTCGTGATTGGGTCTTATTACGGTGTAGGTTTTAGATTCGATATTGATGGTGAATAATATGGCAATGTTTGTTTCCTCTGGGTTTCTTTATCAATAACGTGATTTCTTGTTCTGTAATTATGAAAGAATGTGGTTTTATTGCCCTTGTTACAGAAGAGACTGCCCCGAGTTCCTCCATTCTTTTCTTGCCGTCAATTTGTCAATACAATACAAGACATTATGTTTTGTGTTTCTTTTTTATCCATCTATTACTGCTTCTTCATGTTAAATTGCAATTAAAATGTATATTTGGCAATCAGAACATCACGTGTATACGTGCTTGTTTCAATTGCCAGGTGGGATTGAAATCCTAAATCAATATCCCGGCAGTAAATATATTTAAGAACCCAAAGTGCAGGTAAGATGCCGATATTTTATGGGAGTCATCTGACCTACATGTCATTCCATTTCCCAGGGCCGAACAGATCTATTAGTTTTGATATTCACTGTTGTTGGTATGCCTTTTGAGCCACAGGCACTTCCGTGAGACAGCCTTCTTCTGTATAATTCATACCATTCTTACAACCTGAAGTACGTGCTACGTTACGTAAGAATAATTCATCGATCTAAAGACAGTTAAACTATAATTGCAGTACAAAAATGTGAGAATGATAATAGAAGATAAAAAAACAATATCCAAAGTAATCAGATTACAAAACAAGACTCAATTTGGATATAATTCGATGTTATTAAACTAGACAGATTGTTATTACATCGCTAGTTTTCATATATTTGGCTTGAAATTGTTTTTGGCTTTTCTTACACGCAATACCATGGAACATTTGTCTATATGGCCGCACTGGGTATACTAGCTTGGATGATCTGGGTATAAACAAAGAGGTCAGTGTAATTGGGATGCTTGATTTGTTTGATATATAAGGACGCCTGGGATTCCGACGTTAGTTTCCATTTGTTTGCAATTAGACGATAACAAAAACCAAAACTACGGGTACACCATGCTCCATTAAACCTAAATTATAGTAATGCTATATAAGTATGTGTAATGTCATTTGTCTTTACATGGAACAATGTGCGGAATGGAGATGATTGGGCATAGCTTTCGAGCGCATGGTCAACGAGTAGCGACAACATGAAACTATCAGTTCGAGCTTTTTTCCATCATGTACATGTATGGTTAGAAATATGCACGTCCATCGAGTAAACAATACCCAACACGAACTTCACAGTGAACATACTAATATACTCATAGCAAAGTTGTGTATATAAAAATAACCAGTAAGACAGAACATACACGAGAGAGAGGAAAGCACGCTTCGAAAAATACACTTGGTTAATGTTAGATTCTTTATTTCCTCCAACATAGGAGAGCACAACATATATACAATTGATACATATACGTGCACATTTATGAACATATACAAATAATTAAATAATGGGCTAAACCGGATTATGGTATAGCAACGTCGTAGCAACAAGCTATGTCTTGAAGCAACAACATATGCTGTGCCTGAATATAGTTTAACAAGCTCAAAATTGTTTGACAATACTCGTTAGTAGCTTCATTAGTTTATGATTAATTATTGGTCCTACGTTGGCAATAGAAAAGATAGAAAACGTGTTGGGAGTCTCTTTCACTGAATACATTAAATATATCATTTACCTTCAGATTGCTGGTTGGATACCATGAATAAAAGCATATGTTTCTAAGACACAATAGTTAAGACAGGTTTCAGTGAATAGCTTTTTATTGACTTACATTTTAACCACACTTTTACCTCATAGCCTCAAACAATGGTATCTGAAGGAAATCAAGTCAACCCTCTTTCTTCTACGTGTAATCATTCTGTTTGAAATTCTTCTGTTTTTTTTTATGTTAAAAGTACGGATTATTCAAATCAATAAATATTAAAGCCGTCAAAGCTCAATAGCTGATTGATCTATGGTTACATCGACGGGATATGTTAAGCTGCCTTCTCTCATACTTCCTTTGTCTTTCATGTAACGTCGATGTAACCATAGATCAATCA
>ENA-OREC01002447-OREC01002447.1-marine-metagenome-genome-assembly--contig:-NODE-2447-length-10251-cov-13.800668_pt1 | contig 10251 bp, 7 predicted proteins | sample MGYA00248626_ERZ508543 | MGnify/ENA primary metagenome ERZ508543 (study PRJEB26211, sample SAMN05518279) | marine metagenome | isolation source: Puget Sound, Washington, USA | host: Bankia setacea...
TTGGAAGTATTCATGTGGTCCTATACATATACATGTTGGAAGTATTCATGTGGTCCTATACATATACATATTGGAAGTATTCATGTGGTCCTATACATATACATATTGGAAGTATTCATGTGGTCCTATACATACCAGGGTAATACTGCTGATACCAATGGAGAGCAGGATGATAATTTCAAAGATCTTGTGGTCCACCACCTTGTTCATAAACACACGGAAGTTGAACCATCTCTCGTACATGAGTCCTTCTGAATGAATCCAGCAACATCCACACCTGGTTTATCAGATAGAAAAATGAGAATATAGGAGGTTATACATAGTGTTAGAAATGGTAAAGAAAGAGTTGGGAATTATCTTATGAAAGTGTCAGTGTCAGATTTGTTGCTGTCAGAAAGTTTGTAGATTCAATTATTTTGCTGTAGGACTTTTTTCAGGATTATATTGTAAGATGTTGTACTAAAGAGTGTCATTGAAATGTTGTCTTTACTTTTATTTAAATAAGTGGATTGAAAATAAGGGTACCTTTTTAAATAAAACAAGAAAAATAAACATATACAAAAACCACACCAGGGACATCTTAGAACAAGGTATCACAGAAGACAGAGACTACATGATGTGTTAACATAGACAAAAACGGCTTTCTTAGAAACGCGTTCTTTGAAAAAAGAATACCAATTTAAAACCAAATAGAGGGAATGTTGTGAAGGAATACATGAGGGGAAGACATAGACGAAAAGGGCTTTCTCAACAGGAAATGGGATCTTTGAAAAAAGGGGCACTTCAATACCAATTAATATGATAAATCAAGGATTGACGATGTGTGTTGACAAAAAAACAAGTATAAATATTTGGTTATGATGGGGTTCAATTGTTAGGGCATTACAAATAAATGAAAATGAAGTTTAAATTAATTGAAAAAAAAGGTTGCCAAGGATTTAATTGGATTAATGTATTATGTTTGAGTTTGTTTTAATCAAGATTATTTAAAAAACTAAAATATAGGAGTATATATGGAGCATTCAAAGCAATATATACGTGGCGAATATTATTTTATTTTTTTTTTACAAAATACCTTGGTAATAAAAGGAGAAAATTAAACGAAATTCGGAATCCCACTTAACCAAAGAAGTTCAGATAACTGGGTGATAATTGAAAGTAAAAAGGAAAATAAATAAATAAATAAGCTTTTATATGGCAGCCATGCTTTTGGTTAACATGTTACTATGATAAATACTGGTACAATATGTCTATCTAAAGAAAAGTTTAGAAAAAAATAATAGACACATCATATTAGACTGTCTATCTATATAATGTATGTGCAAATACTGACTGACTCTTAACTTTTATAATACAATGTTAAATGGTTATTGATGGTGTGTGAATCAATTGACGTGTTAACATTCTAGTCTAAAGGCCTGATAGGTCACGCACTACCAATTGTTACACCACATGTCTTACCGATTCTTAGCCTCTAGTCTGTGGGAAGCATGAAACACAAACAATTGTAGTCAGGAAATAATACCTCCAAGGATTATTGCAACATTGAAACAAACTAACACATATACGACTCATCTATAACATGTGTACAATATCAGAACCCTTTTTTACTTATATATTATGCATACTCAAAGGTGAACTCTGTTTCTAAACAATCAGTGCATATAATCACAACAACAAACAACAGTTCTCATACAAAATCCAGGTAAAATGCATTAATAATAAAATTAGGAAAATGTTGTGAACTTGTGAGTGGTTTATTTTCGAGAGGTGCTAAAAATATTTGATAGCATTCCAAAACATTCTAGAAAATCATATTTATAAATGCACTGGTGTTGTTTCAAACTAAAAAAAGGTGTATTATTAGAAGGAGTTTCATTGTTCTTTGTATTAACCTTGAACTTAAACAACGCCAGGTCTAGTGTAAACAAAACTTGTGGACTTTTGTTTGTAGATTTATGTACTATTTGGAGAAAACACCCTGCTTAAACGTAATCTACTTCTAACAGTACATTGTATATTATCTAAACTTTGAAATGATTTAGATTTTAGCCTCAGTAAAAACAAACAAAAGAGGAGTTGTAAGTATAACGATGCAAAAATGAAATGAAACGGGCGATACATACCTTTTGGCACAAAGGACTGGCCAACAGCTGTAAACCTCGATAATCTTCTGTTCTTCTTCTTCTTCATCATCCTTCTTTCCATCTTTCAATGTTGAAGCTTCTGCACCTAGCTCAAGTTCATCAGAGTCCTTATTAGTCCGAGTGTGAAGAGTGGCATCAACCTTGTTAGTCCTTTCTGTTTTCGTTTTCGTCTGTTTTTTCGGAACTTTGTAAATCCGGATACCTTCTTCGGCTTTCTTCTTTTCATCTATGACAGACTTCTCATCAACCATGTTGAATTTTAACATTTCTTTCTTGTGTTCCTCTTCCTGTTTTTTCTCTTCTTTCTCAGCCGCGCCCTTCTTGTCCGTTTTAGACTCTGCAATGGCTTTGTTGAAGTCTTGGAACTTGTCTCGCTTGGCCTTGAAAGCATTGTCAGGGTCCTTGTTTGCTACTGTGCCATTGACTTGCTTAGAGTTCACCCCGTTGCCAAGGACTGGTTTGGAATCTGTAAATATTTAAAAGTGCTACACTCGACATGTAATTCATAATACATATACTTATAAAAAAGTTACAAGTTTCCTAATCAATACAAAATGTGTCTGCACAACAGTCAAATAAATTGGTTTTCTCAACATATAGTCTCAGGGTGTTCACATTTTACTACATGTATTTGCTGTATCTCATTTCTGTGTCATGTTTCAGACTACAGTGCAATCTCAGATGTCCTTACTAACACAAAAATCCAGGAGCCATCAAATAAGTGAACAATTCATTCCACCCCAAAAGGAAAGCTACTTAGGAACCAATATAAAAAATGTCAGAATTAGCAACATATTTTATGATTCTCCCATGCCTGTTGGAAGTGCCTTTTTAAATTATTCATATTAAACCAATAATGCATTCACCACTCCAATCACTAGCACTGAAGGTTTACAAGTTCCCATAATAGTGAATTTAAAAAAAAATATAGAATCCACTTAAAAAACTATGTGAAGAATCATACCGGAGTCTCCAATTTCCTCAATCTCCTCATCATCTTCATCGGGTGATATAGCGTTGGCTGATGATTTCTTACTGAAGCAACAGCAGCACAGGTCATAAATACGTGCAAACGCAATCTTCAGTTTGTTCTCATCATCGCTTTCTTTCATGTCGCGGAGAGTGTCACTGGCAAAGGCATTCAACAGCAAAGCCAAGAACAAGTTCAAAACCTGAAGAAGAAAAAAATTAGTACAATATGTCATTTCTAGGCTCTTTTTGTAATAATAAAAAGTGCTTTTCCTTTTTGAATGACCTTTATTTAATACTCGTCTGGTAAAGATCCTTTCTCAAGAGTAAACTTTCCTGCTTGGATACATAATGTCTACTGGCAATTTACGACAATTTGAAAAAGAAAAAAAGAGTCAACCTACCTTATAAGATGCTTTGTTAAATAACAGTTGATATGGCTTAAGCAGTAAACTTCTGTTAATAAGATCATTTACTTCTGGACTAACAAGAAGAGCATGTATAATAAGCATGTTTAGCTTCATAGCTAGCCCAACAAACATAGAATTCAACAATTTTGCATTAAATCCAGGTATTCTTAATAGCCAACAAGATCGAATTTCAAAAGTGATCTTAAAACTGAAACTTTTGTGTAGACATAAAAAAGATATAAGATAAAACTCACGATGAAGTAACCCAGGACCAGAGTAGGTAGGAAGACGGCCATGCACAGTTCATCTGCGGCTCTCATACAATCCCACAGAGGTTCAATCCATTCTCCACAAAGTACTCGGAAAATCATCATAAACGCATGGAAAATGTCCTTGAAATGCCACCTGTAAATTTAAGGTTTAGCACAACTTTGACCTTCATACTTATAAATCTAAGGTTTTAAAATTGAGCTGTATCTCAGACAATGGGTTTTAGAAACTGATAGCTTGTGCCGATTCTGCATCTTTAATTTTTAAGTTTTTCAACAGTATTAAATTTTACATTTTTTAACACCACCAGGTCAAGGTCAAATTCAACGCTATAAAGAAGGTCAGAGACAAAGGTTCATGGGTCACTTAGAAGCTTGTGTTACAATTATTACATCATTAGTATCCAAAAGACACTTATTCTTAAGGATTTTATTGATTACCAGAGCCTTAATTTAAAATGTAACGAAAATTGAGTAAAATGTTTTTTTGTGTGAATCATCAAAATTGAGTTCCCTTCAAATTGATTTTTTGTAGAGAAAAAACAACAAAAATGTGTGAGCATGAAACTATATGATTACAAAATTTAAGATGCCACAGAAATAGATGATATGGTTACAGTACCAGCCTTTGAAAGAAATTACAATGAAAAGAACATTGAACTTTCAAACTTACCTGATTACCTCCCCTTCATCAAACTTGTCATCTGTGTACTTATCATTGAAGAGTTGCAGACCAACCACAGCAAAGATATAGATAACGATGATGAGGATCAGTGTCAGGTTACCTAGAGCTCCTAGTGTGTTCATAATAATGGAGAGAAGGAGTCTCATGGTTGGCCAAGACTGGGCTAACTTAAACACTCTCATCTGAAAGAAACAACGTTCAAAGGTTAGCTCACATGTATATGCACTAGATTCTACACAGCCAAAAAGGCACAGGTTGAAAATATGTACAATGAAAACACCATGTCATGATAACGTTCTACAGAGCTTCTTAAAATTAATCTTTTAATGGTTTTTTTAGTGTTTTTTTAGCGTTCGACTTTTGTCGGTTCTGCGTGACCATTCGTTTTTTTCATTCCGCCACAACGGCCAATGACCTCTGACTTCGAAGGATTTCTATCCCAGATGTTATCCATTAAATTTTATTGTCCTATCTTTATTCTTCAGAAAGAGCCAGTACTTTTAAATGTTGAGTGCCAAACAAGGGAACTACGGGTAGCATTCTTATAACGTCTTTGGTATGACGCGGTCCTTGACTGGGGATTGTACCCGGGACCTCCCACACTTGAAGCCAGCACTATACCACCTATAAGCTATTGAGGAGGCGGTATCGTTTAACTTATATCAACTCAGTTCTTACAACCTTATTGCCTCTCAGTTACCTCCAATCTTACTAAAAGGATAGATTTATTGACAAATTTGTGTTGTTTATAATAATTCAAGGGGTGACAGTGAATGACAAATTTGTGTCGTTTCTAATAATTCCAGGGGTGACAGTGAAACGGTTGTAAGCGTTATAAAAGTAAAGAAGTTGATAGGTGCTTATTCACATTCAGCCAGTCTAATTAGAACTTACCAATCTGCAGATACGGATCACGGCTAAACCATCGACATCACTGACTGCCATGTCAAATATACTGGCTATCACAATCACCAAGTCAAAGATGTTCCATTTGTTGAGGAAGTAATGTCGTGTGAGAGCAGTCAGTTTGAGTAAAGCTTCAATAATGAACACTGCGGAAAAAAACTGAAATGTTCAAAATCAGGAATTAGTGAGTTTATACTAATTTATTTTTGTTCAATTGTAGAACAAGCAATTTTGCTAATGTTAATCACACTTGAATCCGTTCTTGAAACCAACCAGTACTAAGCAATGAGACAAACAGTTTCTAGCTTAAAGAAACTTTGATTTAGTATTTCCAGAGTATACAGCATATTGATAGCCATCCTTTTGTTAATGTCTTTACTCTGAATTAATTCTGACTTGAGTTTAAACCTATGCATTTGTTTCTTAGTAATACACCTGCAGTGATAAATCTGCTACTAACTAATAAATGTTTTTTAATTACACATTAGAAACATTAAACAAATTAGTTAAATTATGATGTTTCTTGCCTTAGACTCTCTTTTCCAATATCAGAAAACAATCAACCAATAATTTACTATGTTAATCATTTACTAGTGATACCAAAAAAAGAGTCAAAATCCAGAACTATTTTATGGCATATTTCTACACAACTGGTTTGAAACGTAAATCTTACATAATTCGCGACCGTCAACGTCAGCTCAAAGGTATCAGACTGTGGGTAGTGCTCCGCTGTCATAAACATGGTGTTCAATACAATACAAATAATGATGAACAGGTCAAACATCGGCTCTGAGATGATAGCAAAGCAGACTTGCTGTATCCACAGCCATGCAACCATCAGACGTCCACCGCAGCAGTTGAAACAACACTCGCAGTTACGATTCACCAGCTGACCTTTTTCACGGTTGATAGCTTCAGCAGTTCCATCTTCAACTATAAAATATATAAACACATGTATAAGTATAATACAAAATTCAACACATGAACCTGTAATTATGTGCTTGGCTTTTCTTATTTGTTTGTAGCATTCCATGTTCACACACAGGTTTTTGTAGTCTTTTTGTCTGTTTCAATAAAAAGTGTGTTAATTATGGGTTTTTTTTCACCAAAATAACTCAATTTATCAGCCAAGAAAAGGGAAGACAATTGAGGAATGTGTATCAAATTAAGATAGTCTCCCTTAAATTGTCTAATGGAAACATATGTGCATTGTCTCCCTTGAACAGTCTAATAAATAAATTAGTGAATTGACTGAAAACAAATCTGAAACTAAAGACTAAATTGCAATGGCAACAATAAACACTTTTTTTAGTATCAAGAATATTAAATCAAAAAGACAGCCAACCACCCCCTATCCCCTTTTGGGTTGAAAAAGGGGCTGTCTGACACAGTAAAAAGTAGTGTACCATGCCTGTGCTATTTAAACATGTTTTAAAAAGTAAATTCACAGCATAATGTATAACATAATGAACTTTGAGTAGAATATTGATTTTTACCGTAGCCCAATATTTGATCTAATATTTGATACAGATCTGACTTACAGTGTTTAAGCAGCTTACTGTTATATATATATATTAAGTACATGAAACAGGACTTATTGGTTTTTACTTCAACAAAAGGCTGGTCAATATATTGCGATACTTGAGGTGGTAAAGTTTTCTAAAGATATTTAAAACGATCAAGTCGAAAGTGTTAAATAATAGTATTGTATTCCGCCATGACATGTTTTCTTCCATAAATGTATCACATGACAGTTACAAATCGTAAAAAGACAAACATCTAGTACTATGGACTCTCACAAATCAATTCATTGGTATAAATAAAAAAAATCCCCCCAAAAAGAGATTATATAATTCAAAAGTGATTGAAATCTTTTTTAGAATTAGCTCGTTAAATCCCTTTATAGAATTGACTATGTTAAAATACAGAACACAAACAGCTTGTATCCTTCATAGTAATCTAGTATGATATTTAATTACTATTGACAGGTGTAAAGCCATGTCCAATAACATAACAAACAGGATTTGATAATTAGTTGAAAGAATAAAACTTTCAACAAATTTGTTTATGTGTTAAGTAATATATAATTTTGCAAGTTGCAAACTCTGAACTGTTTGTGTAGCTGAACTGTACTAGGCTGAACAGAAATTGTTGTTCCAGTTTCTAACAAACAAGCAAAACTCATATTGAAGTTGAAAACTATATTTGGAAAAAGATTAAGTCCATTTTGTTGAAATTTCAGGTTATAAAACAATAAAACAATAAAACAATTCAAGTTAATTATATTTAATTATTTTTTAATAAAGCCACGATCCTGTGCACTGAAACGATGCTAGAAAAAAATCAAGTTTTCAAAAAAATGAAATCAACCAAAAGTCTTTAAATTCATGATAAAAACAATCAGGTCAAAGGTAGCGTGGAAATTCCCAGCTTTCAGTGTACTTACCATCCACAATAACATAGTGAGGGTAGTGTTGTTCAATGTATTTACGCCCAGGTCCATTCTTGGTGTTAGGGTTGTCTTCATCGTTGTCATAGTAACTCTGGTCTTCGTACACGCCTTGGTCAATATCATTGTCGTTGTCATGGGAACCCTTATACTGGGCCAAGGTCACACCAGAAGAGGACACCTGTAATAAAGTGGATGGCACATATAAGTAAGGTCAGAGGTCATAGGTGTCACCAGAATCAACAAGCAACACATTGAAACTTCAAAGTCATTCAAAAGTTACAAACAAAAGTATATCAACAGTCTGCAAGACCTTTTATTTTGGAAATTAGATCACAAATACAGGGAATATGGAAGTTATAACATTTTATTTTACCTTTTGACTGCTTTCTGTTCAATGCAAAACAAATATCATTTTGCTACTATTTAGCCTAATTTCATATTCAATTTATATTACAAGCAATGTAATGTGTCAACCATTCATTAAGTTAACATGTTTTTTTTATCTTTTACCAAATCTGCATCTTCAAACTTGTGAAAGAGTACAACTTGATAAGCTTCATGAAGCAGCAATTTTCAGATGTCTAATTCATAGTCTCTAGTTTTTATTTCTTGAACTCATTTCATGAAGACTTTTTGTACTGTTAATACTTCTTGAAATCAAACAGACATTAAAGGAGACGTTAAAGGAAAACAGAAGCAGTGTTTAAGGTGTGGGTGGGGAAAAAAAGAATTCTTTGAAATATAAAACCACTAGTAGCTCGAAAACGTGAGTGTGTTATGCTAAAGATGTAGCAATTTATCTCAGTTTTATTTTAGAACACATCTTTTTAAGTATATCTATAAAGCATCCTTGACCTGAGATAAAAGGCATACTGCAGATTTTACCTATAGGCATAAAAGTATATTTGTTGGAAAAAGCAAAATGTTCTAGTGTTTTTTTTAAGCAAAGCAAATATTTATCCCATTGAACATTAATAACCTAGCTTTTACCTGCAAAGCAAAACATTACACCTAACAAGCATTGTTCAACAGAAAGCTTTTAGTTTCGAATTTCTTTTTGTAAAATGCAAAATAACAATTAAGTATAGCATTTGCCTGTAACTCTAACTTTACTTATAAGCATTGAAGGATAAGCTGTGAAACGTAGACCTTGCAATTTCAACCCAGTACTGCGCAAGCTAATGTTTATCCAAGCTTAATTTAAGCAGATTGTAAAATTTAGCATTTTTGTATTTTTTTGTACTGTCATACAATAAAAACTGTTTCGCAAGTAAAACAAGGCAAACAAAATAGAACGAACATATTTGCATTTCAGTGTTGATTTCAATATTGTTCTTGAAAACGATGCAAAGAAATTTGAGAAAAAGGCTAGAAATATGTCGCTAGGCTGAAGTTTGAAATATGCCCTTGAGATGCATGTACACATGGAGACAGACACTTGCAGACACTTACATGAGATACACTTAATGTCCTCACTTTGGTAGTAAATGGAAAGATGGGACAGTAAAATCAGTGAGTGAAAAAGCTCTCTCTCTCAACAATCTGTGTGTAGGTAGTTTGATATAAATGTGTATGTTTGTTTGTTTACAGAGGCAAAATGTAAGATCTGGGTCTCAAACCACTCACCGGGGAAACAATCACCTGTTTAGTTCGCTGCAATAGTTAGTGGACAACATTCAATTACAGAACATGTAAGTAATGAATTCTTGATACTGAACACGGCCCTAGTTTACTGTAGTTGTTCTTACAGTACTACATGTATCTTAAACATAACACTTGATTACTTTAGGTGTCCTTAATATCTCATCTGATTTTGATGTTATTTATAATTTAAAATGAAGTTATTTTTATGCTTTCCAATATCATTCTTACACGAACTTTATTCTTGTGTAAACAAATATCAAAAATGAAACATATCAAACAGCACATAATATACAATGTTATCTCTTCAACATATTTGTCACAAAGGATGCCTTGCTAATCAGTCTTAGAAAAATAACACAAGACAGAGCATAGAAAAAGGAGAAGTACCTACACATATCAAAATAAACACAATGTAGTTCGAAATAATCATAGAAATACAGACTTTTATAGAAATACAGACTTTTTAACATTCTACCAACTATAACTACCAGATTACTGTGCACAATGTTTTATACAATACTTACATCATTTGAGATCTGATACAGAAGAGAATGGAAAAGAAACATGCATAAGATATCATTGAAAAAAATATAGGTGTTCGATTGAAATATAAACTCATGATTCATTCAAGAAGTCTTGGTTTGGTTTGCAGCGTTTTCTAATATCTTTACATTTTTATGGCTAACATTATTCCCCTTTTGTGTAACAATCAATTAATCTACAACTAAATCTACCAGAAAGCTTCATTTCAGGAAAGCTTTGCTTATAT
>ENA-OREC01002448-OREC01002448.1-marine-metagenome-genome-assembly--contig:-NODE-2448-length-10250-cov-13.650152_pt1 | contig 10250 bp, 8 predicted proteins | sample MGYA00248626_ERZ508543 | MGnify/ENA primary metagenome ERZ508543 (study PRJEB26211, sample SAMN05518279) | marine metagenome | isolation source: Puget Sound, Washington, USA | host: Bankia setacea...
AATAACAATACTAATTAAGATATGAACATAATACTAATTTTAGACTTTACTCCCACATAATAATGACAATGATGATGATCAGGATATTGATGCTGAAGAATTGTTGTCAAACCACAAACCAGATATTTTGGCGGTAAATGATAGATGATAGATTACTCTCACACTTTTTGAGGCATAAACAAACAGAGCGAACCAGTTTGGTGTTAAAAAACAATACTAATGCCGGCGTAAAGTCTCCTAGTTACGTTACTAAACTGACAACAGATGGTTTGAGAAACCCCTAATTACAGCCCTTCAGCCCTTAATTGGGTGGATTAGGATGCTCGTTTTTGTTCCCGACGCTTAATTGTGGCAGCGAATAAAACCTAAAACCCTGAAAACCCTTTAATGATACTGCAGGCTTTATTTTGAACTGGTAGGCCCGAAAAGAAGGCGGCGAGGTAATCAGTTTTATATCCAAGAAAACGGGGGTTTAATGTCGGAGAGGCTTCGTATGTGTAATGGTTATTGCGTTATAAGAAGATGATAGCCGCCTGTATTTAATGCACCATTTACATCAAACATCTTCTCACAGCGATGTTCACTAGCAAAAGATAAATAAAGGAAGAAAAAACGTTTGAGTTTAGAAGCAACATTTAAGAGCAAAGAATGAAATAAGACATTTACAGTCGAAGGGTTTCTGGTTGTTTGAAAGTGAGAATCGAACATGTTTCCATCGTCCGTTGTTTGCTTATTAACAATGTTATAGTTTAAGAAAAAAACATCATATTTCATAAAATAATAAGCTTTAATCGTTTCACTGTTTACAGTTTGTTTTTGAGTTAGATATCTCCTACCGTTTTCATGTATAAAATGTATTTTATGTTACATGTTAAAGTGCATTAAGAACTATATATATATACGCACACGCTTTTCGGGTAAATTGCACTCTTCGGCTATTCAACACATTTTGCTATGTACTTGAAACAGCGACTTGCTTCATGTATATTGAGTTTTCTTGTCGCAAGCCTTTGTACATTTAACACTCTGGCTTGATCACATGTACGGGAACAATGTATCATCCCCTACATGGTGTAATGAGTATTCCGCTGTTAAGTTTGTTAAGTTAATATTAGCGCAAAACAGAGAGATGACATCCAGAGGGCAACTGCAAGCTTTCCTTTTGTTTTCTACTTCGGCATGTTATTACCTTTACCTTTAATGGCTTTTTTGAATATGTTCCCTGTCTATTAACATACCGGTAAGTTTGCTACTCGTTTTTTTCCATAAAGGTATGAAGTTTTTGCCTTGAGGGGCCCTTATATTTAAAAGCCTCGGTTAATGTATAGGCGAGAGTCATTTAACTAATGGTTCTCCTTCTCCTTTACCTTTTGTTTCATTTACATACTACCGCACATTTAAGGTATGCCGTTTATATTGATTCTGTTCATATATTTAAAGCCATACTAAATATATTCTGCGTCATATGGTAAGGTTATAAACTGTACACCAACAAGGATATATGGGAACACTATAGGCGACCATTGTATTTATTGTTTCTATTTATATGATTGTGGATCTATAGTATTCGTATTTCCATCTTTACATTCACATTTAATTGGATCTGTTGTTCTCAAATTGTTTTAACTGTTGGTTTCAGCATGTTGCATTCGAATTCATAAATACAACGCATACACTATATCTGTTTATAAGTACGGTTGAATATAGTATAAATGTATTTCTTGTTGCCGCGTATGTTCATACATTAGCAAAGACACACACAGCAGTGCCTCTTTAAATTTGCATCGGTTAAAGAGGTCCTGGGACATATTTTAAGGGCCCGTATATTTTGGGTTAATCAATGGACGTGATTGCTTTGAGGGTTCGGTATTTGGGCCTGTGAGTAGAATTTCATTGAAGATTTGGTTAGTAACGAAGGGGAAGGTCGGTAGTAAGTGATTCACCCTAACCCTAACCACAACAATGAAGCGAGTAGTAATATAATATAAAGATGTGGGACCTGCCAACCCGTCTCTGTTTGCCGCCAATTATCCAAATTAGAAACAAGTGCTTGTTGATGGCTCGTGGATGCAGTATGGTGCAATATTGTGTAATTTGTGGCAGTTTGCGTTTTAAGCCGCTTATCTACGCATGATTATCAGTGATAGCAGATTAAGTGGTGATGAGAGGGAGGGAGTGAGAGAGACGGCGGGGGAGGGACAGATCTAGAAAGCCAAGTCAAACAAACCACACACACACCTACATAATATTTAGTCTAGGTGAATCGGATATTTTATACATCTGTTGAGTTTATCAGTAGATTGACGATGGTGATAGTAATCAGGGTATACAGCTGAATGTCATTCTCTGTATTGTAGTCAAGACTCGAGCCCTAGGGCAGAATACCATGTGGTAAGCTGCACTGTGTATAGCGGCTGTAACTATTTCCAGAGGCCTTTGCTAAGTTGTTTTGTTGGTATATTGTTGTGATGGTTGGTATATTGTTGTGATGGTTGGTCTATTGCTGGGGTATGGTATAGGCTATAGCTACACGTTTGTGACGCCACACTAGGTTCGTTCACACTGCACCGCTGACCAATGACCCGCAGGATAATACAAGCAACAAAATGTCAGATTGTATCAGAACAGCCAAACGTATCGCTTCATCTAAACATACAAACAAACATTTTTCCCTGATCTGCGATAAAAGTCGGTATACATCATCATGCTTTAAAGACCACAATGCCTAAATACCGATTACTGCCGCGCATGCGTTAAGTCAAGGATACCATGGTGCTCAATGCCTTCCCAAGGTATAACCGGTACGCCTAAAACTATGGGAAGAAAAATGGGAACTTGAAAGAATTACGCGAGCCATATGACACCAACAATCTTGTAGCGTGTACACCTCCCTACCTTCTCCCTTTACCCCAAAACCCTCCTAGACGCCATTTAGTCTTGCTCTACTCAATTGGACGTGAAATCTATTACCCCGTATATGTTGGGAGGTAGGTAGGTATGGTTTTAGGGAGTACAGTGGAGAAAAGGGAAACCTTTAGGCCTTGTTAGAGCAGCTCAAAAGTTCAAAACAGAAACACAAGGTAACACATAAACTGAGTTATATCATTTTTTAAGCCAAGGCCACAAACTATTTCTATTCGATGTTAAGGACAGTTACAGTTTCAGTACATCACGGGAAAATATTCTATTCGATGCAATGTTTTAAAACCTTCCAAGCTGCAGTCAGCGGCACTGTGTCTGAATAAGTTCCGAAAGCGTTGACCCAAAAGCTTACACATACCCCGGTTACCCAACTTTGAAATAAAGCCACCATCAAAGTTGACATTTGTATTGTTTTCATGTGTCATCAAAGAAAAACCCAGCACCCTTTAAACGTACTAGAATTAAGTATAGCAGTACTATATATCTTCCTTACACATGCAAGTATACACCGTTGATGTAAAATTACGACCCTGAACATCTTCAATTTCATAACATTGTATCTAAAGTGACACTCGGTGTGGTGTACCTGTTTGTTGACGTATTGGTGAGCATGGTTGCAAAACAGTCATTCATTCATACTTCTAAAATTTCCAAACTCCACACAACTATTCACATTTATTTACTTCAGTCACGATGTAAATGCAATGAATCAACCGTTGTATTTTGGTGTGCTTATTTTCAATCCAAGCCTAGAGTTACCAAAAGTCTAGAATCATTCTGAAGTTTGTTAGCGTTACTCAATGTTGATGGCCCAAACCAAGAAAACGTGTAGCCAACCCTAGAATAAAGTACGGCAATGCTTCATTCAAAACACGAGCTGCTTCCTGGAACAAACACACACAACACATACTTCCCCTTTTCACAATGTGATATACTACTTCTATACTACACAGGATCCTTTTGGAGCAGGCCCTGTTTAGAGTTTGTGTCACTGGGTATATATGTCACTTCCCATCATTTGTTCCTGGCATGTCAAACTGTTCATACACATACCTCCCTAACCCATGTGGGAGACTTTTTCCTACAGAACTATTACTGTCACGTCAATTAGCGAGCCTTAATTTGACGCCATTGTTTTACTACCTTTTCTCCTCACTTACACACAACTTTCATCCTCTGTGAAGACATTGTACGTTTTTCGGGGCTGGCAATGGCGACTGAGTTGGTGGGAACATTTATTTTGAAAAGGAAAATTAAAAAAGTACTCTTCTTACATAAGTGCATGGCACTAAGATCATAAGCCATTTATTATTTGTTTTATTCGGCAAACGTGTAGACTGATACAATCCAATGGAACAATAATGTTTTTGCTCAAATGACGTTTTTTCTGTATATCTGAGATATAATCTTGGTTTTAAAACGAATATTCATATAAATCGAACTTTTAGTCGGTAGTACATTTGTGAAACTATTGGTAAATACCGTTTGTATGGATTGTAAGGATTTGATTGTCACCATTTGAAATTGTAAACCCCTAGCACAATTACTCAACCTCGTTTCCACTAAACATTGAATTACATATTGAATGGCGGCCGTATTGTTGTACTTGCTTTCTGATCCTTTGTTTTAAGCCTGTCATAAAGTGCGCTAAGTTCAAACATCAAGTCACAATTGAAATAATGTCGTCTGCATATAGGAGCTTATACGGAGCTTATGATTTTCCCGGAAATATGTTTTATGCTTAGTACTATTTGAGCTGGAAATGCTAACTTTGCGACAAATACAGATTGGAAAGTATTACGGTGAACAATTCAATTATTACGGATGAAAAATTGGGTTTGTGTTACGGATAATAAAGTCATATTTGCAGATATTAAGGTTAAACCCCACTGTATAGTTTCTGTTGAAGTATCGAATAACTTAAATACTCAGTTTAACATAAATAGGGTTTTAATTTGATATGACTAATGTAAAGAAAGGTTTACGAAACCTATATGCATCATCTATTAGAAATTGTCGGTAGCACCATTTTAAAAGCATTCTAATCGTTGTTGGTATAATTTTCCTTTGCAATCATTAAAGATATGAAATTTTGACAAAAAACTGAACTGAAATCAAGAGTAAATTATCCTATTACTTAATCGTATAGTGCACTTGAATGTTATATAGTCTGACGAAAAAATGAATAAATCGGAAACAAAATGCAAGCAAAACATGGTGCATTTCCATTTTTTCCCTTTAAACGTACATTCTACAGCAAATCAGAATTTAGTTCAATGGTGTAGACATTTGAAATCGAGACTTATACAAAGACAAATACGAAACAAAAACACACAGAAAACCCAGCTTGACGTGACATTACGTGAGAAGGTTTTGTAAAGAGGGTTTTAGCGAGACAGCCACGGTAAAAAGGCAAGAATAGGGCGCTCATGTTTTGTCTTCAACAGCTCCTGCGGTAGAGACATCACGCAAACCAGCCATTTGAACCCACTGAGCCCGACTATGCATAACGCCCTCTATCTTTCCGGTTGTATAGTTGACTAGTATTTCGGATGACACGCTTATTCGGACATCTATACACAAAGCGTATTAACCATTCAATTTACTGTTCAGGGGAAAATACGTTTTGTTTAAAGTAACGAATTTTGGAAGCACAGCCTGGGAAAGAGATATTGGAAAAGACTCGTGTTTCGACTCATCTAGTTCTGAATTTGACAACACACTGGTTGCTTTGTTTAAGGATGTTTTCATACAAGTTATCCTCGGTGATTAGTTACTCGTCAGTAGCACACACACATCATTTTAGCAAAACACTTAACATCCCAAAACAGTAATCAGTCATACACCATACATATAGGCATAGACTTTACAATGCGTACGTGTGAAATATAAAGAGAGGGCGAAAGGGAGAGTGAGAGAGAGAGAGAGAGAGAGAGAGAGAGAGAGAGAGAGAATGAGTGTGTAGAGAGAAAGAGACAAATAACCAACATTAGGATACATAGTTTGAGGAGGCCCATGTGAAACTGTGATAAAGTATAACCAAACTGGACACTATTCCTAATTCGTGCTGTCTTCATATATAGTATACTGAAAATAGAGAGAACATGGTCGAAAATCTGCCAGGCGCCAGATAAATAGCAATTGAAATATTACCGGCAGCATTTTGGGGTTTCACAAAACATTGATTGTAGTGTTGAAAGGGAGCTGTTGTTAGATTATTAGTTTATTAGCTTTCCTCGTCAATTATAGATGCCGAAACAAAACTTCGTTATTAGATTGATCAAAGGGAACATTTGACACCGGGCCGGTCTATTAACATTTCATTTCGAACACGTTTATCGTTGAGAGAAAAAGAAATTAGTTTTCGGGAGGCTAACTAGAGGTGGAAACAGTGGAAACGAGAGTGATTGGTTTTGATTTGCCTTTCCCTTTCTTCCCTGGTCCTTTTGAAACCAAACACTCCCGCTGGCCAGTGTGCATAGTTTCCCCCAACAGGCTAAATTGACTTCATACAGAAACGAAACAGAAACAAAAAGCTAAACACCAAATTAACTAAAGGCAACCCGGGGACAAATAAACGTTTCTCATTTTGCTTTCTTGAGAACGAATAAATTAGAAATGAAAATAAACGTAAGCAAATACACCTACGAAATTAACATCATACATGAGCTCGCACCTATCCTGCAACAGCTATAACTATAGTGTTAGTGTTGTTGAAAGTATGACTGAAATGTTTTAAAAATCTCATTCATTGTCTGTTAACTGTTTGTTATATCCCGTTTTATACAGGTTTATTCATGACAATTAGTATATGTATTATTCATGTTTGTAATAATTCTTTGACCATGTATATTTCCAGTCTGCCGCGAGACGAGCAGGAACGAGTTGTGCTAACTGTGGAACTACAACAACAACTTTATGGCGCAGAAATGGCAATGGAGACCCCGTCTGTAACGCGTGTGGACTATATTATAAACTACATAACGTAAGTAATGAATTGTGTTTTCATTCTCATGTTCATTGTTTTGTACAGTTTGTTTAATGAGATTTGGATACCACATTTCAAACCTAGAACTCACTTCGATTTACCTAAAATTATCATTTAGACACATTTGTAAAGTTACACTCACATCAAATATTTAAAAAAACAATACTGCAAAAAGACCACGTCGATATATGGAGGTAATGACAAAACATGCACAATATCTACTTTTCTATTTAGTTCAATTGTTATATTTTAAACCCATGTACTGTAGTATTAATTTATTCAGTAGTACATTGAAAGTCCAAGATGAATTGGATACATTATCTTGTGCTAAATTGTTTTGAAACTGTAGACCTCCCCCACCCTCCCCCAAAAAAATCATTAGAAAGATGGATAATTATAACTTTATAACATTTCTATAGTTTTCATAAATCATAAATATTTTAGATAGCACTTTATATAAATTGATTCTGGAAATAACGATATTTAATGTTTAGTTAATGCATATATTTGGGTTCACATTGAATTTACGAGTTAAATGTAGATTCTTGTATTTAAACGGTGTTTTCCGTGTAGGGTTTGATATTTGAAGTAAGCCAAACGAGTACTTATATATTGTTTTGATTTATATTATCCCTGTTACCAAGATTGAAACATTGCTAACATGATTGAGGACCAAAACAAAATTCACTTCCCACGTGACCTCCATATTGATCTAATCTATAAGGGTTTTTTGTTATTGAATATGTCTTTATGTTGAGGGAATACTTGTTTTGCCTTTACACAACATACTGTTTCATATGTCATACCAATACTATACACTATTGAGGACGCAAACACAAATATCATGTTGAGTAATAAGAAAGTCATAAAGTAAGACTCTATTGTCATCAAGTGTACTTGTCAGTAACTCGATTCGTTAAACTTTGATTAACCGAATATTGTAAATGGATGATTTGAAACCTAAATTGAAATTAATGCTTGCGGAATCACATTCTTGGTTCGGAAAATTACTTTTAGTCACTGGCATGTTTTGAATTCTACATCGTGTTTTGTACGATTTTGTTTTTTTGGTATATTTTCTCGTCCATTTCCGTGACAATTTATAGGTATATATCGACGCGGAGACATTAAAAAGAGTGTGATATTTGTTAATATTGACTGAAAGAACATCGGCTGTACAGCTCGTTCTGTAAGTTAATGGCCCACTCAGTTTTAACGCGTATTTTAATTTCGGATTCGTTACCCTCTGTGTATTTTAATAGTCAAAACCAAGCACCATAGATTCTCATTCCCTAACGTTTATTACATATAACCAAATCGAACTGTCGCCGATATGTTCAAGGCAAAAACTACTAACACCTTATCAATAATATAAGTCGTTTCAGTTGTAGAAAGTATACGTTTATTTCGGATAGGTTTTATTTTCGGATGACATTGTTGGGGTTATATATTAAATGGTTTACGAAAAGGATATTAGCACTAAATTGTTATTTTGTCGATATGTTAGTATATACGTTATACCTGTAGTTATAATGGAATATGGTTACTGTAGGGCATCGAAGTGAATCCACGTAAGATGGCCCCTGGTAATAAGTTTAATTTATATTTTAGCCTAATATACTGTGTAATAACATTAATCATAATTGAACTTCGTATAAAACTTAAACATAGCCGCGGCTTCATAAAAACAACTTATAAAACACATAACTGGCATAAGGGGTATAACATATAAGAATGTTAAGAGTTTTGATAATGGCATTGCTGTCGGCTAAATAGTTACTTAGGAAATGTGTCGGTGGATTAATTAAAAATAAATTGTTAAAATTAAAGTTCTTATAACGTTCAAGGGTTCGTCGGGTTTGCAAAAGAAAAAGCGCGGTCAAAATATAAGCGTTCGACGTTTCAATCAGGCTTTTACATTCATATTGTGCTAAAAATTGTCAACCCATACTACGGCTGACTGTAAACAAACGCAATTTCACAAGAACTCTCATTATTATGTCATTTTCAAAACATATTGTTGAACCTTATACACGATGGAGTAGTAAAAAGGTAAATGCCAACAGAAAGGTTTGTAAATGCGTAGGAGACGTCCATGTCTTAAACGATGCGAATCACTCCTGCCCAGATAGCGACGCATATTTACCAGCAAGTCATTTTATGCAAAGACTTCCCAGAATTCTTAGTCAAACGCAAACATGTCCTAGCTGCCTCTTTGGTTAGTCTCAGTTAAGGTATTGTGACAACATGAGCATTAACATTGTCCAGCTGTTAAGAGAGAAAAGGACCACAGCGGTGTTTTTAGAAAGTTTTTACGATTGCATGACATCTTCGTAAGCTTGTTGGGTTTTAACCAGTGTATACTTATCAAACATTTCAAGCAACACGATTTTCTTTTGATAATTTGCTCAGAAAAAGCCATTAACAAGCTGTTTCTTTAAGATAGTTATTGGGGTTTTTATGAATGGAAGCTGAAAACGTATCTAAAATCGTCGTGAGATAAACATACAAGTTATCTGTAAGGCCATCTTTACTATCAATCATGTTATGCACAATTTCTTTCCACACACTCCCCTCTCTTGAAACGTTTTCTACTTTTCTCGCTGTGTGGAGTGTGTGTTCAGATAGTATATATACGCGGTTAGGTCTTTGCTTCTTATACAAATGGCGGCCTCAACTTGCATATTTCGTTTTTTTGAATACTGCACCCAATGTATTAATCTTGAGTTAAACAATTCATTGGGAATCATTATAAAGAGAAACACTATTGTCAGAGAATCCGAGCTGATGAACTTTATCGATATGTCTATATGAAATAACATCTATTGACAAATTAATTGAGTTCGTTTTGCGAAAGCGGTGTAATGTTACACGTTTAAATTGCAACTGCTGTCAATATAGGAAAATAAATTTGTAATGATACAATTTCAACAAAACAATAACAAAAAACGTGCATATTCCGAGAAAGCATAGCAACAGACGACTATATGGCGGCACAATTCCCGAAAGGAAGCAGACGTGAAGTCCCCTCTGACTTAACCTGTGTTCACTCTCAATAATATATGACAAACCATTGTACGTGCTGCAAATTTCAGTATCAGTTAAACTCACAAAGATTTCGTTTCGAGTTGTTCTAAACTGATGATTTCGATCAATATAGAGTTCGATGCTAGTTATTTAGACTTGTGTAACTGTTTACACCGTGTCTGCCCTGACCGGTGCGATAGTAATTATTAGATCGACAACATTTCCAGTCGATTTCTGTCGATTTTGTCTAAATCCATTGAACCAAAACTACATTGTCACAGAATCTAGTTCTGATAAACGTAACCAAGGAATA
>ENA-OREC01002449-OREC01002449.1-marine-metagenome-genome-assembly--contig:-NODE-2449-length-10248-cov-12.818012_pt1 | contig 10248 bp, 4 predicted proteins | sample MGYA00248626_ERZ508543 | MGnify/ENA primary metagenome ERZ508543 (study PRJEB26211, sample SAMN05518279) | marine metagenome | isolation source: Puget Sound, Washington, USA | host: Bankia setacea...
GAATGCTTTTTCTGTCGCTTGAATTTTCCTGATAATGAAATGCATGTTGTAAGTTGCAGGAATTTGTCGAGTCGTTTTACAAACAACCACTGCTTGACCAAAATGCCCTGAGCGGCGAGTATAGTCACGTGATGGTACCATGCTGTCACACCCGTAATGTATTAGTTCACACAAAGAACCATCCAATCTTACCAAGGTATGCGCATCAACATATCACTCATGTGAACACATATTTCCCACCGTTACACTTTATTCGTTAGAATGACTCTCATTTCTGACTCGATGCAAGACTGCGCAGAATGTTCTGTCAAATATGATTACATAAAACGGGTGGCAAGTTAAGACAACGGCATACCGAACAATTAGTGACACCCTTGGATTCTCTGAAACACATGCAAATCTACCCATGCAGTCACTGAGAGGTAATTTACTTCAAACAGGAGCGATGGAACTTCTATAAACACACGAGCATTAATGACAGTTGGATAAGTCAGAAGGCATTATAATGTGTAATAGTTAAATGGCGATGTGCTTTTTACATGTTGGAAATTAAGTAGTATGGAAGACGTAGATCAAGCCCATGCAATAACTAGTTATATCACCCGGATTTCCTATAACAATGAATTTATCTGCAGCACGTGTTTTAAGGCCCGATATAAAGTCTTGGTCATGAGTCAGAACTCTTATTTATATTCATGTATTACCGTTTGAGTTAAAACAAATAAATAATTATCACTTCTTGATTGACATCGGGTCCATAATAAATCTAAGTAAGCTTGATTGCGATTCGAACGAAGTTATAGCATGAGTAATGAGCATTGAACTTCAAGTAAGCTAACACTATTCATTATCCTTCTTTGTTTCGAAAGCTAACCATCTTTGCATCGTAGACATGGAAGGCATCAAGGTATGGAGAATGTAAAACCTTCTTTGCACACCAAGCAGCCCACCACTGGCAGCTGTCACTTCTATGTTTGTTCACTTCGGACTCGTATCAAAGCCCCTCAAGTATTATCAAACACCTCAAGTATAATCATACCTATATGATGTACCCTGCCGTGCTGCACCATTCCAGTTGATTTGCTTCATCTATAATAATAGTCCGCATCGTTTCGTGGTACTTATAAACTTGTAAACGTCTCAGGATATCGGCCATTATGTCATCCGTTGATTGATGAGGTTAGACTCCTGGCTGGTTATGTATGTTGACTTTAGTTCTACTCCTTATCTCTTACCAGGCTACTTTCACACTTGTTCTGTAACTTTCAGACAGCGGTTGTAGAAGGATTTGACGTATCTAGGTCTACTCCTCGACGCCTGACACGCTTCAGGTCTTGACATTTCAGAATTTAGAAGTTTTGAAAAAAAGTACACATTTAACAAGAAATACATTTACTACACGATCACATTACGTTAAGTTTAATGCGTACGAACCCCTTGAAAACTCAGATATGGTTTCTCATGGTTTCCTATTTATATACATTGATGACTTAGTGTACCTGAATCGTATGGTTTATGTTAAACTTATATCTCTTTCGCTGGGTACAAACTGTTACGAATGTACATCTTTTACTCTTACGATTTCAAGCCAAGTCAATTTCAAGCTCATGGTTCCAGCAAAAGCAAAGTGAACCCATACTGCCAACATATGCATGCGTGTCCGTTATACAAAGGTTCGGGGTTCTTTCCACTCTAGTTCATTGACATATGTTTCTTGGTACGGGACGACAGGGGATGTCCCGATGTTGTGGGAATGAAGTCCATGGTGGGAATCTTAAGATGTTGATATTTTCTGTTGAACGGTGGGGTGTGGGGGAGACAACGGTGTTTGGAAACTCGGTAGAACAACCCAGACATACATGATGAAGACTCAGAACCAGACTGGGCACATGCCACCATGTTTCACGTTTAGTTCTGGTAGTAACCGTGTGTATGGTGGTTCGCAAAGGGTAGGCAAGACGTTTTGGCATTGTCTGAAAGGCGTGACGGTTCTTGTTCACTGCACGAGACGCCAGATTCTCACCCTGCTTCCTCTCCTACCACCGAGACCCCGGGAAACCGCTGCTTTATACTTTCTCTCGAAACAAATTTTCATTCATAACAAAGATTCAGTTTTGATATTTAAGAATGCACATGTTTTCGTTTGTTGGTTTTATTTCTGCGAAAATCCGAAAACAATGAATTTACTGTACACACGTTTACCTAGCACCATAAAAGACTCCAGAACATTAAAACGAAATATATATTTTAATAAATATCTATCCCAAAATATAATTAAATAAATATTTATAAAGATTATATTGATGATATACCTTTTCAACAGGTGTTAAAGTTCACAAAACAAACTTGAACCACATTAGCATAGGGATATCCTCGCATGGACAAACGTCTGACAGAGCATACTTTCCCAGAATACTGCCTCACATCACTAAGCGGGGGATTTTTATTCGTTTTGCTTAGTTAAGTAAGACGATGTTATATGCATGTCGCTAATGAATCACTTACGAAGAATGTTCGAAGGGAGAGTTTCTAAAGACGACAGCTTCAATATTCATGAGTTCTTCCTTTCAAACATGCAAATGTAAACAATAATAATCTTATCTAAATTAGGAATTATCTGGGCACGTGGCAAAAGCTACACGAGGCTGTATGACACGCGGGTTAGTTTGTGTGAAGAAATATTAATTATAGATATGCGTTTTCACAGAGTGTTCGACAGCCAATTAGACGGACAGAGTTTAGAACGCGAGATACCAATTATGTTTCTTTAGTAGCGACTTCAACGGAAATTTCTTTTGAGCAGAAACGATGTTTTTGTTGTTAGAATAACATGAGTTTGCATGTGAATGTGGAGCATGTACATTACAATGATGTGTGAAATGGGTACATTAGTTACATACGCGTGTCACTTAGTATGACGACATCTCCAGTAGTGTCGTCTGTACCCTCTGTGCACGTGCGCGTTCGAGTTTGTGGAAGCAGTGGAACCACGGAAAAACGCTGACAACGTGTCTATCATAGAGCGTTGTGCAAATTTGATTTATCGTTTATTGTCATTCCTGAAGCCATACAGCGGCAAAGATCAAAGACTACAGTTACATTACTAGGGAAGTCAGAAGCGTCATCTGTCCATTAGACTCGGCGACAAACTAATCGAGTTTTCCCGATCCGATCACGAGAACCAGTCAGCACTAAATTGATTTTCATGTTCCACGCCACGAGATAGTTTTTTTCGTTATTTTTCTCCTAGAAAAGAAACTAGGAATTGGCGAATCAGTTTGCAAATTTGCTCAAGCACACGTCAACCAATAACAGACAATTGGTGTATGCGACAACGACTAAACCGTCGCACGTTCGTCCGCTGCAGTACCTGTCAACCAATATGTCGACAAATAGATTTCTGTATAGCATATGTTAGAGTAAGTAAAACGACGCTATACAGTAATATGTTGTCCTTAAAACAAATAAAACTATAATATACATGATGATATTATTTTCATAACCTATACCTATTTTTTATCCCTTATTAAAAACACAACCATATACTAGATGTGTTCATGGATCTTGTTTCGTTAGTTGTATTACAGGGTCTTTTAGTTTTAGAATAAACAAATAAAAAAAATCGTGTACTACATCTTTTATATCACCGTTGACTGAGAAAATTATCGAATGGTAACTTTGTTTTTTTCACAAAATTCGATTATACGGAATATATATATATATGTATATAATTGAATGATTCAACGTGATTATTTCGAGAAGTTAACACACCATGGATTAATTATGTGAAATACATGCACGCTTTGTCGATTCCAAACAGTAATCCTTCACAGGCGTTCTTATGTTATAACAATACCTCACTAATGCTACATGTTCCAGCAAATTTGCCACATAATAGAATCTACCCAATCCGCATTATACCGTTGAGAGAAACACACTGGTTCTATGTAAGGGGCTTAAGCGCCAAGATTTTACCTGTCATTAATCAAAGCACTGACAGCATTATCGCCTTTTGTGTTGTATCAGCATCATTAATATGAATTATTCATTGAAGTTAAATGAAACAATACATGGACAGGCGTGAAAACGATGATCTCAAAGCAATGTCGATTTTCCAAGAGAATACTACCCCTAATAAATCTGACAGTAATGCGCGTTGATTTTACAGATAGCATCAGCGGTGGACTGTCCAGGAATGCTCGGCAATACTCGGCTCTTTCCGTAAGCGCATATTATCAAGCGATTTTCTCACAGCAACCTCTATTTAAGGATACATCGCGTGAGATCACTTTAATTAAAGTTCAATTAACGATATACTATAACTAGCATAGATGAATGCTGATTGTCATAAAAACATAAAAAACGTGCTTCTTTACCTCGTATGTATGTCGATGTTGTTTAAGCCTACATATGCGTATTTATATGAAATCCAGGCCTGTCTTAAAGTAAAGTCGTTATTATTATTAATATTATAATTATTATTATGTGTTCAATGTTTAGCAATATAAAGGTCAATCCCACGAAGAACTAAAATCACGGACTATTTATTATTAGTTTTTACTCTGTATTCTACCTGCCGAACGCTTAACAAAATCAAAATACTTCGACGTATATGAGCAGTGTTTTCTATGATGTGTACTTGCAGCAACAATCCGTGCCTGTTGTATTTGTTTGAAGCAGATTGGTTTGGACGTGAAATCGGATACCCTCGGTGTGTCAGATACGCTCATAAATCATTGATGAAGTAAAATCAATCCCCACAAACCAATTTTAGGCGAGGTTGGCGTGAGTTTCGACGACTTAACTTTTGAAACAAGTCACTTCCAATATTTGCTTGCCAGATTGCATGGGTCAAATTTCCGAAAGGGAAGTTGTGAGATGAAAAACAGTGCTACAAGTTACTCCACGCTCGTGTTGTGTTTTGTCAAAGAGACAGCGAGAAACGTGTGAATATTGTCTGAAGAGTGATGTGGAAACAAGTTTGTAATATCTGGAGCCCTTATAACAAATGATTGATGACATTTCAGACAAGTTTCTCAGGCTCGAAACACAGTTCAATTCAAATATAGCATTTAAAAGATAGATTGGAACAGTTTTATCGCTGTAAGTCAGGTGATCTACAATAACGTAACATTGATTGGTATGGCATCAACATAGTTTTATCGGACGCGTTTTATAAAAAGAATGCCGTTGCTCTGGTTACCTTGAAACGTCATTCACGGTACAAAATGACGTTTCGTAAAGGGTCCCTGGACTGATATCTCATTTAAGTATAATAGACTGACCCATAGCTGAACATCATACTATAATAAGGAAAGAAATCACCCACAGGATGCTGATTGAAATGATCCCCATACATTGAACGATGTCTGCTTTGCGTTAATTACAAAAGAAACAAAAATGTGTTTCTTGACAATATGTTTTTGTTTATGAAACTCAGATATGAAGTAGTTGTATAAATGAAATACAACATCAAGACATATATAGTTTGTATTTTGTCGATGCCCTGTTCAAAATAGATGCGGCCATTTAAACACCACTCGAATATGTCATTAGAATAACGAACTTTTGACCACAACTTAGACTGTGGTTTAGATATCACCTTGTTCGGCGTCAGTGGGGTGGTGACTTTTATGTTACCCTGTTTAACCCTAAGTAACTGAAATAAAGCTAACCGCAATAACACGACAATAAAACGCAAGTTCAGAAACCCTACCCGGACCGCGACAAGCGTCTGTGTCTATCAGTTTACATCAAAACCCTTACCAACACCCGCCAGTAAATCAACGAAGACTAATTTTATGCCATCCTTCACTGCGATAATCTCTTATTTAGCCATAAAATGATAAAAAATCAAGTGAGCATGAACAGGTAGAAAATAAAATATTCGATGAATGGTTATTTATTAGAGATCGGCCCGGAATAACGAAACAGAGGTTATTTTGGGACTTTAAGGTAAGAGAATATGATGGAAACAGAACTATGATACAACATTGTATGTTTTTTTTCTAGAACAAAGTATATAGCTTGAAACATACTCTTGCACTGTATGTTTCAAACACAAAGGGAGAAGTGCATGAAAAATGGTGAAAACCACTGATTCTAGTAGTAACACAAAGCCAAAACGACGATACAAACACAAACTTCTAAAAGAAACAAAGCACTGAAAGAGATCAATGGGTCAGTCTAAACAGACCATTGTATGCCAACAATCAAACCAGCCACTCCAGGCACTTTTGGCACTTTCAATATAGACAAACATTTTTCTTATTTTGTTTTCAAAGAGATGCAAAGAAACCGTGTCGGAGAACAGTAAACGAAAACAAGTGGAAAAAAAGAAATCGCTAAACAGGAGTTTCTGCTTCATCACAGTTGAAACAGTGAAAATGATTTATGAATTGGTTTTCACGGACTTGATTTGCATAAAGTAAACAGTCGCCGTCCATCCATCAGACTCGAGTGGTAATGTTCACAACGGGACTCTGGGGTAAATTAGAAATTAATGACCGCTGTTTTCTTTTTCCAATACATTTTCTCTACATTTGGGCCGGTGGTAACAGATCTTCGTGTTTGTGGCCTTTATTTTGCCGTTTTGAACCAAAGTTTGCCCTAGTCCCAATCTGCCCGTATCGAAACTGTTCTTGATAGGAAACAATGTTTGATAAATTACACTATTAGGCATAGACGGTCAGACCCTATTAATAAAATAACTGTCATCCATTTAATGTACGTTTTCTGTAAAAGATGCTTTATTTCGGCTGTAGAGCTTCTTGGAGGCAGGCAGGATCTTCAGAAATAACGGAAGAACGAAATAGTTAGATAAAATCTTGTTTTGGGAAAATTTACTACTTCTTTACACAAATTTGGAAATAAACGTTTTCGGCCTGTTAGTGTATAAACCTAAGGAGAAAATGTGGAGAACATCTTAAAGTGCACCCTCAATCCTCGTTTTCACAAATGGATGTACATAAGTCCAACAAGCGGTTTCCAACAACGTGTTCAGAGTGCAAACCCTACCGGATATATTAAAATCATCAAGTGTTACCTTCTGCCAAAAATAACGGACGTTAAAATGAAGTGAAATTCTTTGCCCAAAACCCAGTTAATTACTTGGAGCTATTACGTATTATGACAGAACCGTGTCTGGTAAATTCATCAAAAAACGTCAACACACAAACACGTGTCACTGTTCTGGAGGACTTACGTGACGTCATTAACTCTGTTAAAATAATGGAAACAAGCGTGACCTCTATACGGACCGAGGTTCTAGTTGAAACGTGACCGAATTGAATTTCAGTATGAAACATCTTCCTTACGTCTTGTTTGGTTGTTTTCTTGATCATTTTGACGGAATATGAAAATATACAAGTGTTTAAAGCGTGCTATGAAGTTAAAACCTATCTTGTTGGAAGTGAACTTAGACTTCGGAGTTCTTTATCAAACTAATTCAGTACTTATCAAACCATTCATACAATACTATATTTGCAAACATTTCGCTTGTAATATGTATCTCACAATATTAATTCACCTACTGCACATTTCGATGAACAATAAAACGACAGCAATTCACCACTGTTTTGTTACGCCAGCAATGATCATCACACCATTTTAGTAGCTGTTATAATATGACTACTTCACATATTAATACACGGAAAACGTTCCTTTCTATGCATTAATGTTAACCTTAGATTGTGCTAAACTTTGAAAACGGGTTTGCTTATTTCGAGGAATACAACAGAAACAGTAGACGTTATTAGGTATGCCATGATGTATGTTACAAGGATACTAAAATTGTTGTGCACTTATGACATATTCGTCATTGCGTTTTTGAGAAAGGAGTGTTACATAACTTGCTCTGGTGATCTACATTTAACAATTGTCGACATGATGTTATGTTGCAACACTTCTTCTATTTGAACTTATCAAAAGGACAAGGAGTTTCCGCTGGCGCCAGTAATGTATGCGTTAATATGACGACTTATTCCTTGTCAAAAATCCTAAAACATCAGAGCAAATCTAGCGCTGAAACCTTTCAACCTTGTCATTTAGCATTGTTTGATCATACCGCTTTAACTAGATACAATAAATCGATCAAATATTGATTTTTTGAAACGGAAATAAATATTAAGCGATTGGCAAATAGAAAAATATCTACCGTTGACATATGAACCACGGTGTTAGCGTTGGAATTTGAATTTATTGGGGAGTGATTTATTGACCTAAACGACTTGTGGTATTAAATAAGAATAACTTTGGTTATAATTGAAATCCATTGTCTGATATAAACGCGTGCGCTGCACAATTCCCTGCATAGTGATGTAACACCGCAATCATCTTAAACCATAGGACAATGGTCATAGCTCGCTTAAGCTGAAATACAAATGTTAGAGCCTTTTGTTCTGATATATTTAAAACTAGATTACATCCGCAGCACGCACTAATCATTTGTTTATATTAAATTTATTTTTATTGATTATTTGACGCATTTTTCTTAAGTTCTTTTGAATAACAGCAAGCATTCAATTAGTATTGACCGTCTTTTATATTTGACCGACTACTTTATATTAGTAAATGATTTGTTTAGTTTTTAACCATTTCAAACCACTTATTAATGACGCATCACTAATGTGTATTACATTCTCAGTAACATATGCAAACAATATTTACGTATTTGTGTATGGTATTATTACTCTAAAAAAGGCACATGTAAATCACTAATGCTAAATAAGTTTCTAAATGTGTATACATTCTTGTAAAGTATGGGCGCACATGTTTAAAACTGTAGCATATTTAATACAACTGAACATGAACGTCAAGAAAATGCCATCGTCTTCTTCCCTCACACAACTATTTATTTAACATTAGTTTGCTTCTGTATCACCATTGTGCACATAATACTTTTTATCGCGGCAGAGCCAAATGTTTAAGGTATTATAATATTATTGTTTTTGTAAAATAAATTCGTTCCCTTGTTGCCCACAACTTTGTATAGTTACTTTGAGTTATGCTATTAAAATCGGTTTAAGTTTAAGAACGAACCGTTTTCTTTTTGTTTCTAAACTTTGATTAGAATAAAAAATTGTTTTAATGTATTCACAAACACTCAGTTGTATTGACACATAATTCAATTTCTTGCGTAAAGTAGTATTTTTAACACAAAGTCATAAATGCCGCATATCAAATACCTTTTAGAAATGAGTGTCATTAAGGTATACACATTAAGATGTAATTAGTGTTTGAACATTTAACTACAGTTTCATTTAGCCAATTCATGGTTAAAAATGTTGATCGTCGGTTAATATCACATATTTGGGTAAAAGTGACAACAAGATTATAAATGTCATCCAAAATTTGTCTTGTAAGTCTTTTGATCCGCTGCTTATTAATATCTTATTTCCAGAACTCGTTTTGTTATTAATAAATGAGTTATGACAATTGATATAATGACCTAATTAATCACAGGTAAACTTTTAGACCGTCTGAAAAATAATTACCCACAAGCGATCAAAGTCCTCCAGCATAACACGTCTTTATTGGGCACGTGTGCATTACAGAAGCTTGGTGGAAAGTTATCACTATAATTTCAGACTTCTAATTTATAGTTCGATTCAACTAGGGAGGCCCAGGTGCATTTTTTAATTATGTTGATAACGTATGTAGATATTTGGTTGCATAATATGTTGTCATACCTTCAATGTGTGCGGTAACGTTCAAACAAGTTTCTGATGCATTTATACTGCAACTTGTCAAATATTTAAACGATGACCCAATTTCCAGGCCATTTCAAATATTTTGTATCACACAATCAACTTTGTTTAAAATATCTGAATAATTATACACATATATCGTTAGTCGAACACAGATTTATTTTATTAAAATACGAACAAAATCACGTAGTTTATCCATTTAATAACCTTGTTTATAATTGTTTTTTTGTTTTTTTTATATACATGTATCACACGTTTAATATTACTCGACACATTTAATACGAGAAAACAGCTTTCTTTGTAATGAGTTTGAGCTGTCACGTGATAAAGTTCCAAACGTGGTATTAAGTTCCTATCGGATATTTTATAAGTTTAACAAAAAGGCCCAAATTATACTTCGCTTTAATTTCAACTTCACACCATTTCAACTTTAAAATTAGTATTTAGTACCACCAATTTAGATAAAAAAAACTCATATTATAGCCTGTATTTTCTGTGAGTCATTGTTGGCTAAACGTGTTGTAATAGAAAGCATCCCAAT
>ENA-OREC01002450-OREC01002450.1-marine-metagenome-genome-assembly--contig:-NODE-2450-length-10246-cov-15.950044_pt1 | contig 10246 bp, 5 predicted proteins | sample MGYA00248626_ERZ508543 | MGnify/ENA primary metagenome ERZ508543 (study PRJEB26211, sample SAMN05518279) | marine metagenome | isolation source: Puget Sound, Washington, USA | host: Bankia setacea...
TTTTTAGCATTTTGCCCCCCCCCCCCCCACAAGCTACTTTTATATCAACCTAGATTATTTGATGCAACTTAAATGCAGAGATAAAAATATTTATAATACTCAAAAATCTATACGTGGTAAAATAGATCTAAAGACTATTGCATTTGTGTGTGTTCGGGAATTGAGTAAAAAGTTGATCTGATAAGAGTACAGAAATGAAAACGAATGGCAGCTATAGCTATAAGTATTAGCAAAGTCAATGTTATTATACTAGCAGTGATCCCTTTTCATTAACTAGTAACAATCATTTTTTACCAAGTTTACGAAACGTGTTTTTTTCGCCCATTATCCTCACAATCAGGAAAGGGGAAAATATGAAGTATCAAATTATGATGTTTGCCTAATCAATACCTTTCATTTACAATTTACAGAGTACTTGTTAAAAAGATGTTCATTCAATGATGAAACTGAAGTAGTGCAGTTTTACTATAGGGACCTAAATCAACATTAGTTAACTGAGGTTGTATGTACCAGTGTTCATATTGTAATGTATGGTTGATCCATTATGTAAGGGTATCGGCTTTATCTGTGTCCTCACATGCTTCAGTTAATGACAAGTGCTTGTAATAAATCAGACAGCTGTGCTCAGCAAATGTATCAAAAGTTACATTTAGTCAGAAATATATGTTGTAAGTTAAGCAATAATACGTCAAACTTCTCTTTTCCAAGTTAATATGACAGTATTGTTGATTTGTTTGTTTATAACTTATGATTTAATCCATTTTCTAGAGTTCTTGAAAGGTAAAATATTGTATTGTAACATAAAGAATACATATGCTTAAAGGCCGAAGAGCATTTGAAAAGGTTGTTGGGATTAATATGTTTTATTTCATCCAGCATTTACAACAGTTGTATCCTGCTTGTATCTGGATTATTTATTTTGTTAATTCTACTCAGGGGTGGGGGACAAAACCTCAATCAATACTAATACATGTATCACTTAAAACTTCATATTTAAAATGTTACTTGATTCCACGTATATTGATCATGTACTGTTTACAAAATGTACTACTAGAAGGCAACACTCGAATGTGTGAGTTGATTCTTTTACATAAACACACTGTTAGCATACCTGAACATTCAAAATCTGGGTTTTAAGGAGAAACTTAAGGTGAAAATAGTTTGCTATTATAGTCTTAGGACGCTGAGTTTTAAACTGATGCTGAAAATGTATTGTTTGTGAAGAGTTTTGAGCCAAGGGTCTAACAAGAAGTCATCTTAAACCAGACTGTATTTTGACGGTCATTAATATTATATCAAATGTTGAAATGAAGAATTCTGAGAACTTTGACTTACAAAGCTCACAAGGTTTTTAGATTGAACAGAAAGGTATCTCTCTCTGTAGTGCTGTATAACATAAACATAAACTACTTAAAATAAAAGACAGAGAGACATTTCCTATAGATATGGTGATAGAAGAGCGTGGAGAATCAAGCAAAGTTTGAGCGTTGAGAATCAAGCAAAGTTCAACCATGTACACAATATAGCACACTTAATTCCATCTTTAGTAATATTTAAATAAATAAAGAGAAAGCAAATATGGTACCACATGCATATATACAATGACAGGGAAGAAAGCAAGAAAATATCTCGATTCCAACGCTCGTTATTTCAAAGGTTTAACATGAACGGGGCCATGCTTCTGAAGGTTTAAAGGTCAAGGGTTATATAAGAAGTTATCGACCAGTGGTTAGTTGTTGTTTTTTGAATGATGACAAAGACTCCAACAGCAGCTTTGAAGTCAAGAGTTCAATTTGTTCCAACAGAATGTCATGGAAGAAAATAGTGTGAATATTAACAGTCGGTCATGAAATAAAAGAAAATATCCACTGGCCTGAAATTTTTGTTCGTTGAATGATAACAAAAGACCCCCGACAGCAGAGGATGATGATGCAAAAGGTACAACAACAAAACAGCCAATGTGAACAACTTGACATCAAAATAGCCAAGGTGATCAACTTGACATCAAAATAGCCATAGTGATTAAAAGAAGCAAAGGCCTTCATAAGACCCAGCATATACAATTCACAAATACACCATTAAAGTTATCTTGTTTCTGTACAATATTTTATCTCTTTATCACCATATATACTACACAACATTCAGTCACTTAACTACACCAAAGCAAGTATAAATGCATGTCAGCGGGTGAAAGCAATAGGGTTCTAAGTTCTATTGAATAACGCAGCAGTTAGAACCCTTTTGCTTTCACCTCTCGATGTGGAAATAAACATACAACATCCTCAACCCTGTGCATGTGCCAAGTACCCAGCCATATTTACAAATTCTACTTTCATACGTTTAGTACTCTTGCTTGATTTTCTTTCAACTTTGAATGAAATATTTTAAGAATTAAGTATAAACTGTGGATAAAGACTACCCAACGGTCAAGAAACAAACATTCTCAAGTTGTTTCAGTAAATTTGTTCTCAATCAATGCCGGATGAAAACCCCCCACAAAATAACAGAATTTGTTTCAATTTAAAGTGTGAACAAATTAAGATATCTGAAATCGTTCAGCAGTGATGGATTAAATGAATGATTTATATGAAAAGCTATTAATTATAATTACAACGCTTTCAGTTTTTTACATTTTTTCAATCTTAAAACATTTTACAAACTGCCAAAAATGAAATAGGCGAATTTACAAATGAAGAGTTTAGTATTTCTGTATGCTTTCTGCCTTGGTTTGATAGAGCATGAAATCACATTAACACAAGAGGAAGTGATTTTGTTCCTAAACTTCATGCATGCTGTCTAATGTATATTTTATTTAAACATACTTTTTGCCAGTTTACGTACATCATTAAACTATCCAGCGATTGTAAATACTCTTAATATCTCATAATTACACAGTTACACTAATGAATTTTACGTTCAATATAATTTGTATTTATAGCCTTGTTTGTTTAAGCTGACAAGCAGAACTAGTAAAGAAAAGCTTAACAGTGAGCAGAATCAAAATAAACAGATTTGTCTAAAAGCATTTACCTACAAAGACAGTTTAAACAGACATTGACGGGGAAAAACTTAACTGATGTTACTGGATGTTTATGGTATTGCAAACAGTTTCTCCCAAAATTAGAGTGCATCATGCTCATTCTTATTCATTTAGAATTCATCAAAAATCACACAAAATGATTGGATCTAATTGACACAAAAAATTCTCAATATTGTTAAAAAAATTATTATGAAATTAAACTTCCCTTATGTTTGTAGCCAGACAAATAAAAAAACATGAATTTTATCTGTATCTTAAAAATATTTCCTCTGAAAACATACTGCCTTAAAAAAAGCATGTTGTTAAAAGTGACAAAACATTGAATCCTTCTTGTTCACCGTAAGGCTAATGGCAAGTAAAAGTTCAACAAATCCATCAATTTGAAACCATTCACATAAGAGAGAAAACACTCTAGGAAAATCAATAAAATGTTTTAAAGACTTAGTTTAGGTATGTCAGACTCTAAGTTTAAAGCATGTATATGATAAGGGACAGGCTGCAAGGTGTTTAATATCATGAAGTATTACTTGAATTTTGATTGATTTGTGACTTTATGGGGAAGAGACTATACCCAATGTAACCAGCAATCAGCATTCTTATGTAGCCTAGGTTAGCAATTGATTTAATGTGTTGCTTAAGAAAACATTACGTAAATGTGGTAAGCGGTTCTTATTGCAATACTCGGTACACCACTGTTGCATGTTTACATATATAACTCAAACTGTGTACAATGACTATGAAGTATTTACAGGAACACAAACAAGGCAATATGATACAGAAAGCTCTTGTATTCCATTTAAACCTTACGTTTGTAGCACAGAAGCAAGTATCAACATTTCAAGTGTGCTATATACAATGAACCACAAACTTAATTGTTGATATCTGTTATTCTCATCATAATTTGTATTCTAGAATTGATCTTTTTGTTTATTGATGTGTAATTAGTAATCATTGTGGCTTAACTAAACATTACAACATTAAATAAATGAGGCAGAATTTACAGATATACATGCTAAACAAAGTATCAATTCAATATATGTAATTTAAAATGACACGCTTGCATGTTTGTTACTTCGCACTTATGTTTTTTTCCAGATTATGTAACTAACATAGTTCCAATACTCAACAGTTTAAGGAGATATTAAAATATGCTGAACTTCATCTTTAGTCTATATTGTATTTTAGAACAAGATCTTGCATCAATTTGGAAATTAATTTAAAGGCAGATTATTTTCGAAAAAGTGTGCAGACATGAAAACTGTTGTTGTAATTTACGCTTACAAAAACACCGACATGCCTAATATTTACAGTAACTCCATATCCACAAATAGAACCTGAACAAAAAAGTACTAGATGAGGGGAGAAAACAAAGGTGACCCAACTAACACTTGACATAGGTACATGTACCACGGTGCACTGACTACACACTTTCAATTACAACATTCATACATCAACATATGTACGTTATTTACTATTTATATAAGTATTGCACATGAACTAGACAAAAAACTCTACCTAGACGGCTCTATCCATTTCTTCCATATATATAATGATTCATGATTCTTCAAATTACTGTCATATCTACAATCAACATTTAAACATCCTTTGTCTATATGCTTTAACACAAATAACACAGTAAACCCAATTAGGTAAACCATCTATAAACAGTTACATTTTTTGGTATTTTCTGTCTGATTTGTCAATTTTCCAATATCATTTAAATAACTAACCAACAAGAGTACTTACTACAATTTTGATGTTTTGATTGTTTATGTTTGTTTGATAATCTCTGATCTTTTTCTGTATGTATTAAAAATCAGTTTGCTTGGCTCACAACACAAGAAGGCTGTAGAGCGCCAAATTGAATGAAATTAATGAGACTGTTTATAGTTGGAACTCCTTACATTAGTTCCTATGAATACGGAAGGTTTTGCCAGTGATTAAAAAGTGTGTGCCTAATATTTAATCTGACAGCATCAGTCTGTTATAAAATACTCTGAATTAATTGAAATAATCATGTTTTTTTACTATCAAAAGAACTACAAATTAAGTAAAGATTTATTACCAAAAAATTTAAAAGGTTTTCTACCTTGACTTTTATCACTTATGGAACGCTGTGCTTTCTAAAGTAACAATATCTAAGTTTCTAAAGTGCTTACTAACAAAATATCAGTTGTTTATTTCTAGATTGCCCTAGCACATTTCAACAAATTTAACAAACTATGAAAAAGCTGTTCCATTCGTTCGCTATAAGGTGTTTGTAAGACAAACAGCTAAATAAATCTGGACTTTGTAAATTAAGTAAAAAATGTCTGTAGAAACAATTTGCATGTCACAACAACAAAGAAACAAGATAAACAATCCCCACTGTTCAAGTATTCGTGATATGTAAGAGCACTGACAAATGTGCCAACTACACTTATTTACTAACATTTGTATATTAACTTCTTTTCTTTATAAAATGTTACAATATAAACAAACTATCAGATCAACTGTCATGCAAAAGTTGTGACAAGGAATTATTTAAAGCACATTATCCAAGTCATTATCACTATAAACAAGTAAAAATAATCTATTAAAATTCATTTCATTTTTAAAAATGTTTCCATAAAAAAAAGACTTATTTCAGTCTATTTTAACTACCTAAAAGAACGTACGTAGAAACTTCTTTCACAAAGTTTAAAAGAACTTAAGAACACCAATTCTGCATCAATTTACCTCACTTTTAAATATCTACTGATTAGATATAGACAATCAGTTATTTACAAGTGCAGAGAATCTGTTATATAGCTACAACTTAAGACAGTTCTGTTTGCTCTTACTTGGAACATAAAAAAATAATTTATCATATTTAAAACAAGCCCCGGGTATGTTCACGCTTATCCTGTGATTTCGTTCTACGACACTCTGATGTACACTGTTACTTCAACAGACGTATTTAACACAACACTGCGATTTTAACATTCTCTTCATGATGTGCTTTTCTGCACTGTTGCTTGTAACTCTGTGGTAATTAATCTGTAAGTTGACTATTGTCACAGCTTCAATCCCAGGGTTTATCAGCAGATGTGGGTAGAGTATTGGACACAAGAGAGGCATGCTTATACCACCTGCTACATATCAAGTGTAATGACCTTTTCTCACACACTTGAAACTTTCGCTGCAAGTTCTTGGCAAATCTTTCTTTAGTTAGTAAGTTCACATGTTTCACACATAAACTTATGAGAAAACACGTTCCCACATTTGTCAATGTCACTATTCTAAAACTCACATTCTCCATGGCTTGTTTTGACTTGTTTTACTACAGCTACAACAGTAGTGAAATAGAAATGACATCTTGAAAAAAAAATGTGGTGATACTTTTGAATGTGTGATCGATTTTAGCCCATCAAGTCTGTCTTGAATGCTTCACTAGGACTGGTAAAGTAAGTAGTTCTTTATCGAGGTGGGCAGTGGTAATCTATGTATATCTTGAAGACGATTTTTACCTAGATGTTGTCGTATAACCCGACGGCAAATGTCTGTAAGTGGCAATGGTTCAGCTGAAAAAGAAGACGTCATATAGCTTTCAAGACATCACAATAAAAAAACAAAATTGACGTAAACTAAAATTAATAAAATGTTTTCTATCTAAGACTTGAATAATATACAAAATCAAATAATTGTTTTGTTAAACTTTAAAAGACTAAAACTCTGTTACTGTATTGAGCAAGTTGCAAACTGTGTGCACATGCTACTTTGTTGTTAAGAAGTTAATGTTGATTTTCTTTAAATTAAAACCAGATTAACTGTATGTTTGCTTAATTCCATGAAAGTATGATCAACTTACGGTCCAAGCCACCAATGTATCTCATGGTGATTTCACAATGTCCCCACACTGCACTAACAATAGGATATAGTTTCTTCCCTTTTAATCCTCTGAATGCCACTCCAAGATATTGCCCATCAACTACAAAACTGAGAGTTCCTTCATCCATATCTAAAACTACTAAGAACGCGTCTGGAACAACAAAGTTTTCATCAGAGTTCAATAATGTTGGGTAGGTGACTCCTGGAAAGTTTTTAACATCATGATATAGTTTGTTTCTTCCCAAGTCCCAGCCCCAGGAATCGCTGTTACTACCGACTAGAGATTGATATCCAACACAATGAAGGGGTGAGTCTACGGTTGCTACACCAACAACAGCGTGTGTACCTCGTTGACGAACACTCCAATTAATTTCCCACACATGTAATCCACGAGTATATCCTACTTTACCTCGTATACAGTCAGTGCTCTGAGCAACAGGATGTCTGTGAAAAGTCATTTTGTCATCATCCTTTACAAATATATTTAGTGACCTATCATCTGCATTCCATCCATGTGAACATTGTACTTCTTTCGAGACTGGGGGCATATCAAGAAGCATGTCCAACCGAGCAGGCTTCTGATAATCTGGGTTATACGCAATTTCACGATTTATACTTTTATTGTGGTTTGGTTCCCGTGAAGTCACGGTCTTGATTCCACCTGAGACCTTTTGACCCATGTTCATTGCTTTGCCACTTCTATTCACAACTTCACTTCACAAATTAATGCAACACTTTTAGTTGCCTTAATGACAACATGCAGTATTCTTACAATCCTCTGCTGGAGTAAAACAGCACCTGCAGAACGGTGTCTTCCTTCTAAAATGTAATGATGTGTCCAATTGGTCTGTAAAGGAAACAGAAGTATTAGCATCTATAAAATTGTAGAAACCATCACAGCTAATCTTGTTAATATTCATTTTTCAATCCATGTAAAACTTCATTTCATATCAAGTATAAATGAGGCTATACAACAGAGTAAGTAAATTACTTGTCACTGTATGACAGAGTCTGGGACATCAGCTGAGGTAATCTGTCCATCTCAACATTTCAGCATGAGAACAATGATAATACAACAACTCCATAAAGGCCTTCGCAAAATGACAAACACATACTCTTTATATGTCACAAAACGGGATGAAAAATACATCTTACAACTCTGAAGATAATATTTAACTAACTTATATATCATATATGTGACACAGTCAAACCTACAACGCCAATTCGTGTTTACAAATCCTTAGTGTCTTTGTTTTTCATTGTGTACATGACAACTTCCGGTAGCGTAAGAAAAATAAGAGCCAATAATCATAGCGAAAATACTCACAAATACTTACTAATTTCGACAAATATTTACTCCGTTACGAAGCGTTCATTCCATGCTATCTTTCTACTGATATATTTTGGTTGGCAGACCAGACATAGACCTAAAATTTGTCATTGTCTTCAACGGGCTTGTATCTGCACACCAAGACAAAAACCAAGATGGCGCCCGGTTTCCGTAATCTTTCGTGCTGCTACGTCATACCTCGTGAAAGTGGATCGGCTTATTTTCATGACAGGTGTTCGCGATTTCACGCACCACAAACAAAGGGATATTGCGAAAGGGCACAATGCATTCATAATCTATGGCCATCCAGATGGTAGACTTGTCGATAGTGATTTTGAAGTATTTGCCTGAGAAAAGGTCGATTCTAAACGTTAACAGTATATATATTAACGATCTAATAAATACATAATATAGGTATATCTATAGATTTATATAAGGAAATGATAGATAGATTGATAGATAGAAGGAAAAGGACATCTCGAGTTATCTAAACATATATTTAATCGCCATAACAAAGCAGTTTAACTTCAGTTGTGAGACAAGCTACGTAAATACAATGTCATGCTGTATACTACAACTATAGTCACGTCGTCGTTGTGAATAGATGAATAGTTTGATATTAATCAGAGACCATTATTTATGTTCAATCGTTATAAGTATGGATTCATCACTTGATTGCTCCCCGTGTAGTTTCCAGATCGACCAATGAACTCTACCGGCTCGCGTCATGCAATACGTTTGTTTTCGGTTGACAGCTCGAAATAAGTATTTAGTATAATCAATCTTTTTGACAAATTCTACGAACAAAATTGAACCCATTTTAAATAGTGTTACCAATAAAAATCACTGACAACAGTTGTGGTGGAGTCGATTTAAATTCGTCTTTCGTACCTGTAGGCTTTGAATTGAATGTTCAAGTACATAAACAAGGGTATGTGTCGCCCTCATTACGTAACATTTCATATTTAGTTTCATGAAACATCTCTGTAAACCTTCGAAGGCATTACATATACATAACGCACTTCGCTGTAAGTATACGTTCGGTGATCAAGCAGTGTTCACTTAAGTAACTGTCGAATACAAGTAGTATGAATAAACAAATCAATCTAAACTTGACATCCCATTTTATATTTGTAAATTGGATATTTACATTTTTATGAGTAATCTTACGACAGCAGATACGAACAAAAACACGCTCAGTTGATTGTAATGTTTTGTATCCAGACATAACTGGATCTCCGTTGCCCCAAAAATCTATGTGTTTGCAAACATTGAAAAACGTAACATTTGGAGAGTCTGCACTTCCTATTTTGATCATATCGATATATTTTTTATATTGAAAAGGTATTAACAAGCGAGTGTCGGGAAGAAGGAACATCACGTGCAATATATACCGTGGTAGTTATAGTAGGTTATTTTACTAAAGAGTCGTATGAGGATCGTATTTTCGTGTGAAACGTTTCAATAATTTGAAACGTGGAAAAAATTCAATCACGACAGAGGACACACTTCCAGTACCCTCGCCACACATAAACTCTGCCATTCTCGTCACACATAAACCCTGACCCTCGTCACACATAAACCCTGACCCTCGTCACACATAAACCCTGACCCTCGTCACACATAAACCCTGACCTTCGTCACACATAAACTCTGACCCTCGTCACACATAAACTCTGACCCTCGTCACACATAAACTCTGCCAAATCTCGATTTGCATAAACATAATAAAAACAGTTTATATTAGACAGGCAAATTGACCTGATCCTCTTAACCTCAATTTGCATAATGTTACAAGGTGTGTTGTCTTTCGTTATCGCGTTAATATATTTCACGTATAGCGCATTTGTAAACTTGTAAGCACATTTGCTATAACTACTCGCATTGAAACCTTAACATTGTGAGTGCATGTTCCAGCTATAACTACTCGCATTGAAACCTTAACATTGTGAGTGCATGTTCCAGCTATAACTACTCGCATTGAAACCTTAACATTGTGAGTGCATGTTCCAGCTATAACTACTCGC
>ENA-OREC01002451-OREC01002451.1-marine-metagenome-genome-assembly--contig:-NODE-2451-length-10246-cov-11.634576_pt1 | contig 10246 bp, 1 predicted proteins | sample MGYA00248626_ERZ508543 | MGnify/ENA primary metagenome ERZ508543 (study PRJEB26211, sample SAMN05518279) | marine metagenome | isolation source: Puget Sound, Washington, USA | host: Bankia setacea...
TCGTTTTGATTAAAAGTGGTCTTGAACGAACATGGCTACTTGTTTCTTAAGTATTTTGTAAAGAATTTGTCATTTATTTCAACAACAACGTCTTGAAGCACCCTTAAACAGACATGCTGTATTTCTAAAGTTTTTAAACCCCCTATAATCGTCCAATAATCGTGAAAATCGCACTAAAGAATCATTAAGTATCATCATTATTAAATGCAAAAGGCGATTATAAAATTGAGTGGCCACTGTAATTTACAATATACATAGTCTGTAGTGGGCAGGATGGTCCTTGAGCTGTATAAAGTTAAGAAGCAGTGGTCAAGTTCTACACATCAACACTAGAGGGTACAGTATAAGTGTGCCTCCGCTTGCTCTTATATGTCAAGGAATCTCAAATAGTTTTCAAGATTTGTTCAGGAAATACTTCGATGGATTTAGCCATGTTAGAGAGGGCTTTGATATATTTAGATCCCTCGGTATAAACACATGACCGATTATGTGGGAGGGTATGAAAGTGGTCTACGAATACACGATGGTTTAGAAATAAAATTGATTAAAATGATATACTTTGTATCGTATCTACTACAAACATCATTGTACTATTTTTTTTCGGACGCATGCATGAAATACGATGGGTATCAATTTTGTACTTGCACTTGATATACACCCGGGCTTTCTGTTTACATGGGGGGTTTTAAATACGGAATTAGTGAAGAACTTAATTATAAACAAAACACCGTAAAGAAGAGATTCATAACTGTGAACGAATCATTCTTAAAAACACGTTCATATTTGTGTTTGTCATAATAAATAGTATTTTCTGTCAACATTTGAGCTATATTATAAGATGTAACTACATTTGTTTATACTCAAACTCATGGTAGATACAATGTAAGTATATAAGAAATGTTTTAAGGTACCGTACGTATACACAATTGTCTATTTCTTTTTAATAATTTTGATAGACAGGCACATGTTTTATTTGACACTTACTACAAAAAGCATTGTTACACATCAGTATTGAGCTATACAATGTGTTTAATTACAGTATAGTCCATACAATCAAAGATTATATAGATAAAGGGATCAACTCAGTTTGAACAGATCTCCTCGTCAGTTAATCGATGTAAAATGACAATTTTTTCTTGTTACATTTTTTTTTATATCTTCACACGGTGAGTTAATTTTTCTCTCGTTTAGCTACTGAACACGAAAGTTGTAAGTGCCACTTTTCCCGTCAGCGCAAAACGACGTCACATTTAGATTGACTACTGCCTGTCAATCGAAAAGAACTCCGGGTACTCTTTCAAAACAATCTCAATTGCTTTCTTATTTGTGTTGTGATTTCCAACCTCCTTTGTTTTCAATGACACTTGTATGAAGTACTTATATGCCTCTCTTGCTGAATAATCTGAAATCTATAAGAACGCCTTAACACCCATTGTCACATATTTTCGTGGATATCATAAACTTGCATAACGACATAATTACCCTACAATAGTGTAAGAACACTTAATCAATAATTATGAATGTGTCAAAATCCACACCATTATTGTCTATCATCAAGCCTACACAGATCCTCTTATACTCAAAAGGACTCGAGAAAAGGGGCTTAAAGGGCTCTCAACGGGGCTTCACAGAATGCGGTAACCTTTTTGCTTTCAGTAGACATGATAATATAACAATGAACGATAATATTTTTTCAATAACTATTTAGCGAACGTAATATCTTCGGATTGCTTCTGGATTGCGTCTCTCTTTCCTTTCACACCTTCTTTAATGTGTTTTGAAAAGAATTTATCTAATATCTATCTAACGGCTAACATCTGGAGAAACCCTCTATTGTTTGGAGCAGGAGATTTCCTTTTTTGTAAGGCTATAAGAGATACTTATACTACTGTGATATAAGTAATTGTTTGTTTGTGTTTGTAACGTATAACACAAAAAGTTGATCTGGCGCTCTGGAATACATGATTTGATTTTACAGTACAATACAAGGCGTGACATGTTTAATTCACGACTATATACACACTATGCTTGATACAATAGTACGTTGTATCATACATTCGTTTTCACTTTTTCGCAATGCAGGAGTTCAAAGTTGTTCATTTAATAATAACAAGAGCGCCAGGACAATATCACAGCGCTATAGACGGAAGGACAGGTGTTGTAGTTATTGTAGAGGTAATGCGATTGATGAATGAAAGGTGTAAAGGACGTGTGCACCTCGCTACTTATAGACACCTTTACTAAGCACTCGATCAAACGAACCGCAGGCAACTTTATAGAACCCAAGCAATAGGTGAAAACGATGAAAAATTAGAAAGAGAGAGAAAAGAGGGAGAGAGAGCGAGAGAGAAAGAGAGAGAGAAAGAGAGAGAGAAAGAGAGAGAGACAACGAAAGAAAGAAAGAAAGAAAGAAAGAAAGAAAGAAAGAAAGAAAGAAAGAAAGAAAGAAAGAAAAAAAGAAAGAAAGAAAGAAAGAAAGAAAGAAAGAAAGAAAGAGGGCTTGATTTAATTCATATTCGCCTGAACAAAATCAGCGGCATCATATTTCCTGTATTTTCTCTGTATAGAGTGTTTTATATGTATGGTGCTTTTGTTATTCACATTTGTTTTTTGTTTCGAATCTTTCTGTGAATGAAAGTTGAAGTTGAATGTTAACGAAAAACAGTAACGCTGAAATACATTTCCCCCCTAAGTTTGCCATAAATTTTAAATTAAAGCAAATACGGATGATGATTCTATTATTAATAACTATTAATTACGTTAAATGTAATATATTATAATATAAAACATATATCTAACAAGTAAAATACACCATTAATTAGTCCTGACTATCAACACAAGGCTCAGCATAAATAAGGCAATTTTCTGCCCAAATAGTATAAACAATGATTATTAAATAATTATAATTATACATGTACGTGTCTTTCATTTAACTCAAAGTAAGAAAAAAATGGCAAACTATTTAAGTTAACGGAATTAATTTTTTTAAATAAGTTTAAATAATAACTTTTCATTTTATAATAACATAAACACGTTATTATCATAAGGGTTATATACTTAAACACATAAGTCCTTCGACTATACAGTAACGTATTTAAATGATAAAATTGCTTATTTATAACACGAACTCGTATATGGAATATATATTTTTGATTTAAGCTCACTTTTCTGATATCTTACAGTGATGTGTGTAGATTGTTGTGTGCGTCTGTACGTGCGTGTATGTTTTTTTTAAATGACTAAACAATTCTAAAATCCTCGCTGTTATTTATGGTGAACACTAACAGATATGTATGGACAAACAAAGTAAGCCTTAAATATTTGACCAAATTTTAAACACCCTACGACCGGCCTACATTTGTCTAGGGTAATCAAAACCTCTCAAAATGAAGTAACATAACACTTTATTTCAACAAAATCGCGGTGAAAGGCGGGATGCCGTTTTTGTATACCTAACCGGTAATTCGGATGTAGAAATGCCCGGATAATCCCCTGTTGTATTGAAGCACGAGAAGTAATGTTTGTAAGACGGAGGATACTGGTATGAATGGTTTTGTTTGCTAGCCTTTGGCGAACATTTCAGAGTTGTTTAATTTTGTTATTTAGATATATTAAGTAGGTGGGGACAGGCAGTTTACATTAATTTTACTCATATTGAACTAAAACGATGGCAAACAGTGCAATAATGGAACAGGTTTATTTCTACAACGGATATTCATACAACAAGATATATACAATGGTGGATTAGTAACGCTCTTCAATTTGATAAATAAATATATGCCATAATATAAAAGAAAACCGTAATTTGCCACTTAACGGAAAAGAGGGATTATATCTCGATATGTAAACATGTAATTGGTGCCCTGTTTCCGGACAAAACATAGAAAATCATCAGGACTGACCAGCACATCAGGAGCAGCAACATAAACGACATTAGCAACTCTTTTTTTAAAAACAATGATTCGGCGTTTAGTCACTTTATTGACTTGAGGTACCTTTGATACAATAAATAGTAAATAGGGAAACTCGTTGTTCAAAGAAAGCCTCGTTTTATACAGTATAGTTTAGTGAGTTAAATTCCCAATGAAAACTAGTTGAATTCAGACACCTAACAGTAACCATAAACACATTCAGAGTTGACAAGAGAACAATTGCAGGTTGATAAAATATCATACATCCTGACGAAAAGACCGCTATCGCAACAATAAATTCTCTTGTTCCTCCAACTCTTGCTGCCCTAATTTCAATTATCAGCAAAAATTTACAATCCAGTCAATAAATATAATATATAAATTTTATGGTCCGTATTTTGATGTTACCGATGTTTGCTTCCCGGCAATAAAAGTGGCATAAAATGTCCACCATTACAGGTCATGTGACGTCTTTCCCGCTGTTTTACGGCCGCCATGTTTTTATCAGGAACCAATATGGCGGCGGTAATCACACAGTGGGAAATGTTTCGACCTACCATAAATGGACAGAAATACCACACACAATTGACCAGCTGCGATATTAATCGACAGGACGCGTCAACGCAGCAAGTTTATGGGTCAGATTTGTCTATGATTGTAATTATTTAGTAGATATTAGTGTAGTTCTAAGGTTTACCGCATGTCGTAAACATATAAACAACAGCGCCACTGTAAGAACTGCTGAAATGTGAACTGCTGATTTCACTAAGATTTGTATTTTATTATCTATGGTTTGATAATCATTACAAAGTGATCTTAGAGAAGCATTGTATAACTGTTATCAGTGTCATCATTTGAACACATACAGCTCTGTTGAAGATGTGTAGGGTTGTGATCCCAATTTGATAATACCAGTGCCCATGTTCCTAGTTTAAACTTATTTTATTGTTTTACAAATATACACAATTATAAACAAAGGGTAAAAAGGGTCGAGCCACAAGTTCTAAGACTTATTTACGGTCCGCCCCGTGTTCCTGGCTGATATAACATGAGATGTACAAACCATGTACACTAAAATACATAATATATTTGCATATAAGCAATGCATCTAGTATATAAAAAATATTTTTTATTGTGAAGAAGAAACAACTTTAACACTATTATTAACATCTTCAACATTATATTTCCCCTTTCCCGCTAAATCCGATACGTTAAAACTGACCACAGCGTTTTGACAGACGGAAGGACCATTTCGATAGGTATTAAATAAATCACATTTCGTATGTGCTTAAAATTGGCATATCAATATGTAACTGAAATATAAAAGCATAACAATAGCTCCAGCGTTAAAATCCTGTTTACCAAAATTGTCATCCGTTTAAATTATTATTGGTATTGTAAACATATCACGTGCCCAAATACACATGATTTGCACACCTTCTGTAATCGCCCCTGACCCTACTGTAACCCTGTACCCCCGGGAATGTGTAAATAGTGTGACAGTAATCCCTCAACTCTACGGCCCCTTCTGCCCTCTCACAGGATGTTGACTCTGAATGACAGTATAATGCCTTCCGAGGGGTCAGTTGTCCACCGTTATAGTATTTTACAGAACAATATTAGTTTAAACATTAATACCAATATTATTTGAAGGAAATAAATTCATAAATTCACTCTGACAACTTTATTACATTATTAGTTTATTTGCCATATGTTCGCTTTCTTACGTCAGTTCGTTGTTTTCTTTGTGATCCGTCTGTATTTCTTCCTGTCTGAAATGATGTTTCTTTCTTCGTTACCCCTATTCCTTCCTTCATGCATCATTCAGTGTCTCACTTCCAATTTTCAAGTTTATTATTTCATTAATTTCTGTTCATGTTGTCTTTCTATCAGTTTTCGATTTATCTTTTTTTTTTCAATTTTCCAGTCTATTATTGTTTTACGTTTACCTACTCTTTCCTTAATCTATAATACAAAAAAAACCGTGTCGTCACGTTTAGCACTGTCAACAAGACGGGAGTCAACATTTTCCTTATATCACTCACCAGGTACATACTTATAGCCCTCTTGTACGTCCCTTTGATAGATCTGAAAGTGCCTCGGTTAGGGCCCTCATCATTCTACTTCACAAGACAATAGCCAACCACTGATTTCACCCCTTTAATCATTCAAACACTAGACTTGAACAATATCAAACAAACCGAAAGAAAAACTTCACGTCTCTAAACGTACATTTGTACCATTGTTGAATTTGGCTCGGGCAATATTAAAAAATATCAAACTTTGAAGTTGCCAGACAAAAAAGCAAACTTTAGCAGTGAACTTGTACAAATTGATTCCTTTTTACCCACTAACACCTTTAATGAGTGCGAAAAAGCCTTGAGAGCCTAAAGAGATCAAAGAGTTTAACAGAATTTATCCTATTTATTAATTTAGAGTATGACCTTTTTCAAACACTAGTATATTTGTACGGAGGTTAATAGAAACAGATATTACACGCGGAGGAATGGGTTGGATACAAATTTTAATTAAAGCCTAATTGGGGCCCGGGTCTCTGGTTGTTACATGGCTCGTTTGAAGTGGTATGGATTGCCCCTGAACATGTATCCGCTGATCTAAATCTTCATACAACTTTTTATTTAAACTGTTGACAATATATTTAACTGAGCAAATTGAAATATTAGTAAGGAATATTGGACGAGACTCTAGATATAAGCAATTTCTACTTTCCAATTTCAACTTATAGGATATTTGTGGACAGAGTCGGTGCATGTATATGGATGGTATAACCAGGTCTGCAACGCTAATTGGTTTGAGAAATGGGTGCTCCAAGAAATGCAATAAGAACAGACAGGAGTTTCCATTGAACTTCTAGAATAAAATCATTGTAGTTTGAACGGGTGACTATTATACGGATTGGTTACATGTACAAGTATGAACATTAAACACAATTGTAGCATGGTAAATTAAAGATAAACATAACTATTTGAGGTGCAGCTTCCTTGAAACAGGTTTATATACTGAGCCAGGTAAATGCAATTCAAATAAGTGCGCGGAGATGAGGTGTACCAGAGTGGACAATGTAATCATAATAACAATAATAATAATGAGGTGTATTAAAGAGGGAACTCATTAGTACAAAACGAGACCCTCTATAACAACAACAACAACAACAAAAACAACAACAACAACACCATCAACAACTATCCGAGGAGGATCATTGAACCATCTCTATCAAGAGCAGTAGTTCCTTTTCGACACACATCACTTCTTCGTGTATTGAAAAGACCAGCAACTCTGTGAAGAGATTGGGCCGGAAAACCGACAACAGCATAATTCACTTTTTGGTGAAATGTTTTGTCTAAATAGCTGTAGCTCTCGTTCTCTTTTTCAATACATTTTTTTTCTTCAAATTATAATAATGGTAATGTAGCATGCTTAGCAGAAGTCGATTACAGAGTCGAAATGAAGTAAACACTGACATTTAGACTGCCTGGCGAGATGACACATACGCCGAACGTTTCGTTTAATGATCGTACATGACTTATTACAGTACACGATCTTAGACTTTCCAATACGAACACAAAAGCCAGTGTAACACATGTTTAAATAGTTCACGTACTGGTATTACCGCTTGTTCTCACTTCTTGTAAAGAACGAAAAAAAACATCCACCGAGCAATTCACTACACCGGTGTGTAAACATTTATATCAAACACGCCATCGATTAGGAAAAGCTCTTCTGAGTGTAAACATTGTGGACAATAAGTAAGAGTAGTTCAAGCAAGGGAAACAAAGGCCCTGTAGCACTCACCACTGATCAATTTATTGAAAAAGAAGAGCTCTCTAATGATATTTAAAGGTCTGGAGTTGATATCGTAGCTGTGTTCACACTGATTTCGATAGCAAATACTCAGAAACACTTTAAACATCACATAAGAGATCGGAACAAATTATCCTCAAGTACGCTGCTCGTTTGAATTACAAAACTGACAAGTTGTTAGATCGTTCTTAAGTCGATGATATCAATAATAACCAAATTACGCACACTTCCGCTGAAACTCTTCTAATGTTACCAACCCGGTTCTGTATTAGAGGTAACTTTATTAGTGAGTCAATGAAAAGAGGAACATGAACTGCATAAGCATCTCTGAAAAAGTAGCATTTATAGTAAAGTGGTCTCTCCGGCTCCTATAAACTGATCGTGTTCGGATCAAATACCTCCAAGGAGTTGCTGTTTTAGGACATAGAGCAACAACGTTTCCTTGACAACTGTTCATCGTTTTGTGCGAGAGTCATGGCGTTAACATTCTAAAGTGTTACAGCGTTGAGAAATGGAACAGCACTCTGTCCATCCACTTTCTTGAACGTGTCGGTTGATTTTTGTGTGTGTCTGCGCGTCCTATTTTAATGTATCTTAACGTAAGTGGATGTTTTCTTCGATCTATCGTAACGTCTGTGTGTTATTTTTTTAGCCTATCGTCACATATTAGTAATCTCTTTCCTCCGCACGGCTGTCTCCATCAGGTTTTAGCAAAGTGACAAACATTGGTGATGATTTGTGCCAACTGCCGGGGCCCCGTCTGTAAATCAGTGAGATAAGGCCAACCACAAACCTCGTAATCTGCTTTACTTTGATGGGTTGTTTGTGTATTGCCGTCCAGCTCGTATTCCCGATTGCTGCTAAATTAATGACAGGACTGTCCTCATTAAGACCTAACTTTATATATACGGGGATTTTCTTGGTAGGCTGGTTTGGAAGTGTTTAGTATTGGCAGCCATTTCGTGGTTGGTTTTCCGTTCCAGGCGGCTTATTGGCATATCGCATAGACTCGGAACAAAGAAAACACTGTATACAATGAGTTCTTAAGTTTTCAATAGGGCGTTGCTTCTAGAGTACTCACCCATTTCTATGTCCCAACATCCTAAACGTGTACTGGTTAAACGGAACTGGAAGCATGACTTGGTAACCAGATTCACTTAGTACATCTCAGTTTCTCTCTTAACTCGACGCTACAAAACACTGTACATTCGAATTCTTGGTGCGTTTTTTGTCCCACCAGGCTAACCGAAAGGGGGTTTGAGAATCCATAGAAAGGCTTGAATAATACTCTAAATTAAATTTATAGAACGCTAAGAGGTAATTCGAGTCAATGGGAGCTTCTATTATGTCTCTGCATCATCAAGATACGGGCAATTGTACTCTATGATTGCCATTGCAGTAAGTCGCAGACGACAATGGAATCGTTTAAAAAGCTAACAAGCAGACGACACATGAAATACTTCAGAAGACACGAAAATGGGCGCGTTAAAAACATCACTATCTTAGACCGATACTCGAAACATTGTTAGGGACTTTCCTCTTATCTAAGAATTCCTACAACGACGGTTCTAGGTCTCGTCTGCTACGAACTGCAGGTATTTCATGCGCACGTGACATGGAACTATGTGTCGTCTGCACGTGCGAGTTTTGATATGCGTAACTTCACCACCGGAGATCCATTTGGGGACACGGTAAACATGTGCACTGAGGACACTTAGGGTGTGATGAGCATGTCACGTGAGTAATGCTTTGTTCAGTTAGTTGGTGAGGCGGATCGTAGAGACAAATCCTGATTCCCCGCATCGTACTTAATTTGCTAAACAGCGTCGCCATAACTTATATTTGCATCTACACTTGTTTAATAACCTAACAGTGCTTAACAGTGATGACATTGTCAAGTATGAATATCGGGAAAAGATTTATCAAATGTTGTCAAACTGAAATGTACCGAGAGTCTTAAGCCAAGAACTAAGACCCACAAACTGTCACGTGACTACAAATTCAGCCAAAAGTTCGCACTGGCACAGTAAACTAAAAAAAAACACAACACCAACGCCAACACAGAATAAAATAGTTGGAGCAATATTTGGAGACAACCGACGTTCGTGTAGCGAGACATATCAGGGGTGAAAACTGTATGACAGTTGAGGAATTGTTTGGAATCGCGGGGCTTAGTGTAAGTGTCGGGTCTATCTATCGGATGGCTAACACACGGATTACCTCTAAATCCTTTAATAGGTTTGCTATGATACAAGCGGTCTAAAGTTAAATCAAGTTATGAGCGCCATGTCAATAAGTTAAACTACGAGAGGGTAAATTTATCAACGACGGGGAATAGACTTCGTGTTTTGACCTAGTAAATCTAACACACACCCGACAGACTTAAAATCCCAACTACTTACTTCTTCCATTAACCAAGCCTCGTAGACACAGATCCAACAAAGACGATGATCGCTGATAGGCGTTTTAATCCTTAAAGTAAAAATAAATCGAATATCATAATGCTGTTTTCA
>ENA-OREC01002452-OREC01002452.1-marine-metagenome-genome-assembly--contig:-NODE-2452-length-10243-cov-11.716309_pt1 | contig 10243 bp, 7 predicted proteins | sample MGYA00248626_ERZ508543 | MGnify/ENA primary metagenome ERZ508543 (study PRJEB26211, sample SAMN05518279) | marine metagenome | isolation source: Puget Sound, Washington, USA | host: Bankia setacea...
ATACGACAAATGCGTTGTTAAACTTAAGCTTTCAAATAAAGTGTAATATACCCTCAATTGTACACGTGGTCTGTTTTGCAAACGGACACTCTCTTGGTGTAATACTTAAGTGTGTTTAAGATCCTATTAATTATTTGAATTAGTATGATTGTTGATCAAACTTATGATGACTACAACGTCCATTCGCTTGTATTGGACATTTAAACATGTCAGTGTATTTACACACATCTAAATACAGATCAGGGTGTACTTTATCGATTAATCTAGTTGTAGTTTGTGTTCCTTAGTAAGGTATAATGTTCTACCATGGGTCTGATTATCATGACATATTAGTGTTATAACCTTGTCGTTTATGTCTTCAGTTCAGCAAGGCCCAGGCTGACTACTCCGCACTCAAGACAAAGTACGACAAAGACATGGCCACAAAGACCGAAGAATACGAGGAACTCAGGTTTGTTATTATACATCAATATTGCCAACTCAAGAATATTAGCTCAAAAAAGCAATAAGCTCACATCAAAACAATGAAGGATGTTTTCTTCTTTAATTTGTCCACAACTCAAAGACATTCCACCAAAATACTGCAAACAATAAAATGGTACAATTAACAATACTAGTCATGATTAAATTAATGTTTTGCGATGAGAGAAAATCTATGGAAATGCATTATATTAGTCACGCGGACAATGCGATTAGATAACCCAACACTGCTTAGCTATGAATTCATTTAATTTTTCTCCTCTGCAGGCGCAAGACAAGCGTGAAGATCCAAGAGTTGGAGGACCTTTTGGAACAGCAGCGCCAGCGTGCCGCCAACCTCGAGAAGACCAAGAACAGGCTCGTCGCAGAAATCCGCGAAATCACCATCGAACTCGAGAATGTAAGTTACAGTAGTGAGATTTGTTGTATATTCACTTGTATTTACGTTGTATTGTATTTGATGATGTGTTAATATTTGTTGATACATATTTCATGTACTCGTGTCAGTTCGCTTAGTCAATTTTATATCGTTATCAAAACCGTGATTAATACATTTCTAACCGTTATTTTTACTCTTGTCTCCTTCCAGACCCAGATCATTGTCCAGGACCTCACCAAGAGGAACAGACAGTTGGAGAACGACAATGCCGTGCTCACCAAGGCCGTGGGTGACCTTCAGGCCGAGAACCAGGGTCTCAGATCCGACAAGGCCGCTCTTGAGGCTGAATTGTACCGCTTTAAGGTCGCCAACGCTGAACTTGCTGAAAAGAACGGCAACTTGGAACGTGAAAACAACCAACTTTCGAGTGAGTAGTCTCCCTTTATGACAATCCTTTCATCGATTTCTATATGATCGGACGAACTATCACTATGTATAGAGACCTGAAGTTTGTATTAAAGTTTTGTACTTGTATTCTCGGATTGTTTTAAAAGAATCGAATGTTTATTAGCTCTTATTCGAACTAAATATCCATTTATCCAGACCAACTTCGTGAGGCCAACAATGCTCTGAAGGACGCCAACAGACGCATCAACGACTTGACTGCCGCCAATGCTTCTCTCACCATGGAGAGAGACAGCCTTGCTTCCGCTCTCCGTGACACCGAAGATGCCCTCAAGGACGCTGAGAACAAACTGGCCAACGCCAACGCAGCTCTCCAGGCCCTCCGTGTCGAGATGGAACAGAGGCTCAGAGAGAAGGACGAGGAAATCGAAGCCGTCAGGTAATAACGTCTTTTAAAAGTCAACCTTCTACTTCATTTGGCCCTCAATACTCAATAATTAATGTTCACGGAAAGAGAATGTGTACCTACAACGAAAGCCCTTGTTCTTTACGTTACCACATACGTTTACCCGTCTTTCATTGCTAGAAACAGTTGTTGACACTTCACCAGAAGATCAGCATTGAGTTAGAATAAACATATTAGAAACATTAACCGCTGCAATAGTTATAAACATAATCATCTACATTAAGCGCACACGTGCAGTCATAAGTGATATAACCTTCAGGAAAAATCAAGGTTAAAGCTATTTATCAGTCTCTGCAAAATGTATCGGTCCGCTAAAATCAGTTCGATCCCGAAATTCGAATATTAAACGTTATGCTAAGTAATTAATAATGAATTCCGATACAGAAATGTAGTTATGTATTTTGTTTTCTGGATTAAGTTCGATACTATTTCTCAGGACATCGATATGGTGTACAGTTGTGCTCCTGATTGTCGATATCTCTTTCCATCCTTCCTTCTTTCACTATTTTCTTTTGGTCAATGTTTTCATTTCTCTAAATATATACACATAACTATATAGACATAGTTTCGCAGTCAGTAATCACAATCCATACAGCGGGCACCCTCCTCTACCAAATCTAAAATTTCATCCTAATCTGCTAACACGTCTACCGGAGATACCGATCTATCCAGCTGATTTATGTACACGTGTAGTCCAATCAAAACGTCTACAGGTCCTGGCATTGAAACAATCCATCCAAACAAGTTTCATATTATCGTATAAATTCTCGCCTACGCTACATATCATACAGCTGTTGGCATAATAATTCCCCCTAAACATATCACAGAAATTCCAGCGAAAACTTTCTATTATAATTCATTAGATATGTGAAGCTTTTTTGAAAATGTTTTTGCAATCCCTTAAATGAAGCAAATGAATGTAATGTTACATAGTACAAACAATGATCATTAATAGTCTAGAGGAAAGCTAGTCTTAAATGGAAATGTTACAAAAACTGTATAATGCCGACTTTGTTGTTGAAAATTGCGGATTTGTAGCATTTGCGTCTAAATATATGTTATAACTCTTTCTAAGTTGGGTTTCTTGAAAAGATTGACACATTTGTACTTATATTTATTTATCGTAAAAACAGTCACCAGTAACGGCCACTAATGGCAAGTTCGGGCTTATCGATGCTATAGAACAATTTTGAGCTAAGGTTTAATATTCATGTACAGGTTAACTATATATGCGAGAACTACGGACCGTTCCTGCGTTACTGTTTTGGGATGTTGGCGTGTTTACTCTCTAAGTGTAGTTTCTGCTTGAAATTCTGTAACCTAGACTTCTCAAGAATGTTGGGCTTGGACAGGTGCCAGGAACTCTTCTCATAACCTGGAACTTTACCTGCCGTGTAGGGAATGTGCTAGAGACAAAAATGCTGATGCTTTGAAAAAACCTGATTACCTAAGAAAGTATAATTGAGTATATTGATCGCATTGATTTGTGTATACAAGTTTCATAGTTCGGTCTGCTTAGTTGTTCTTGACATATACGATCCAGAGGACCCGAGACGGTTAAATGTCTGCAGGGAAAAGTAAATTTGAGGGTCTTGTAAAACAATAATTCAGTTGATGGGTCCAGCTGCCCTTAGTTTTGATCTACATCGAATTATGTGTTAGGTGGCTTATGGAAAGAAATAGAGATGAGCTCTAAATATAACACGATATAAAGAGCAAGGTTTTACTGTGGCGTTTAATGTACCTCAAAGAGAATCATTAAAACAGTTATCTAAAGTCATAGAGTCGGATTATCCAAGGGAAGCATCTTTCAACAAACTCAGAAGATCTTACTTGAAGATATGAATCCTTCCGTAGATGTTGAACTACTCATATATATGATAGATAATAAAGTTGTCGGGTGCTTCTGTAGAGTGTATGTAAACCTGTGGTATAGGGAGGAAGGCAGAGTGACAGTAGAATTACATGTCTGATGTTCAGAACTGTAAACCAATCACTTGATATATAGCCAACATTATAGGGTCAAGATAAGAGTGGATGACCTTAAGCAAACGAACCAGGTGTTAATGTAAGAGGAATGATAATGTATTTCCTAGAACAATTAGGACTAGTGTTTCGGCCAGCTAGAACCAGCTTGCAGTTACAGTTTCAATGATTGAAGAGTATATGGGTGTTAAGGGAAACCAAGAAACTAACATACAATTGATGCTATTGTTACGAATGTCTAAAGAGGTATCTAGCTTGGCGCACACCACTAAATAAAACTGTAAATCTAGAGACATAAGGTAAACAGTTCGAGCACAAGACTCATCGTAAATCTTCCGTACAAATTGCAAATTAGCTTTCAAGATAAGTGGTATCAGGGCAAGGGATTGATTGAGCCGAAAAAGATGTACACATCCGTCTAATATTAACTTTAATGAGCCAGTTTAATTTATTCCGTAGACTGTAAGCAGTAGATAAGCAGTTGAAACTGTGCTAGCGGGAGGTCAAGCAAGAAAAACACGGCTGAAATCAGGAGAAAAAAGATCGAATGTGTAACCGTATGCCAAGATGTTTTTCTCTAGTTCATGAATTCGATTCGGCAGTTTAGTTCGGTTGAAGTTTTTCGAAGAATCCGTGGTTTATTTTCAGTGATTTTCAGACTTTTTCGAACTTTTGGCATTATAGTTGTTGACATTCAAATAATACGTTTTGGTATATTAATTGCCGTTTTATCAATCACGAAATGGATTCTAGAACCTTATTCAGTAACTCTAGAGATATGGTGAGGATAAGGATCGGAAATTACCATTTGACCATGACGTATGTATATGTTTAATATGTCAATTATATAACCATTTAAATTAAGACGCACTACGAGATTAAAAATAACAAAACAAATGGACTAAGCTGAACGAGCAACCGACATATATGCATGTAATCGTAAAAATGTATACGGTAAAATGCTAGCAGAGACAAAACACATTTTAAATTGATCTTTTTCTATAAGGGGGTGTTTTAAGGGAGAAGAAAACGATTAAATCACCCGGTGGCTGAGCTGTGTCGTCGAGACGTTTAGTGTTATTTACAACTATGCATAGCTATTAAAATAGAGAACTGGGCGTTGCAAAAAGTTCGTTCTAGTTGATCAAACGTTACTTAATACAAATTATATACGAAGAAGGCTGGTACTCAAGTTGATTAGAACAATACATACAATCAGTTGCAAGTTGATTAGAAGTCAAATATTACGGATGCATACGTGCTTTTTGGCAGAGGGTTTACCCATGGGCTTCTGATAACACTTGACAGGCACACGAGAAAGATGCAATATGTTGTACCAGAAAAATATAATAGAACCAGACACAAATGATCGTATAGCTGATTTGCAATTTTGAGTGAAACAACTATGGATACATCGTAAAGATTTGTTTCTTGATTCTTATTATTTAGATTTTTGCAAGGATTATGGTTAGTTTAATAGGCTGTTGATAAAATTCCTGTTCAACAATAAGGGATATCAGGACTATAACTGCTTTGAAAATCTACTAAGCCGACACCTGGAAGGAATATTAGATTAGAGTCGATATTGAGGAGTACTATTCATCACTTGAAATAAACGTGCAGGCATAATTAGACTATCTGGAATTCCTTTAAAAGTGAAGCCAGTGTGGAATTCATGCGCAATAAAGATATGAATTGCATCAAAGGCAAAATGTCTTGTTAAATCACGTGTGAAGGTTCATTAGATTGCTCAGAAAATAATTTGGTAGTAGACGTTTGCAATAACAATTGTAGATGTTGAAAAGTGGAATTTGCTTAATTGCTTAATTGATTAATTGCGTGTTACATGTTTAATTGCATCGTTGAAAATGTTAAAGAAAGGCACCGATCAAACAGATATAAAATCAAATTAAAAAATAAAATAAACTGTTAGGTAACTCATGTTATTTATAAAAATTTACTTGGCCGCAACAACTTCATAAAGCAATTTCCGTGCAAGATTGAAATTAGAGTATTGACCTAGATCACAATCTTTCAATATAAACATATCATTCAATATTTAAACACGCTAGGTTTCGACCATCTATCAAACGTTTGAACCACTTGTTCACGGGCACCAATGATTTCCTTTGGTACTTTCAGGAAGAGCGGACAACGTGCCATCGAAGAGCTCCAGCGCACACTCATCGAGGTTGAGTCCCGCTACAAGACCGAAATCTCCCGCATCAAGAAAAAGTACGAGACTGACATCCGTGAGCTCGAAGCCGCCCTTGACAACGCCAACCGTGCCAACGCTGAATACCTTAAGCAGATCAAGATCCTCCAACAGAAAAACAAGGTACATGTTTATTTCTTCACATAAGTCAGCAAGTAGTGAACTGGGTTTGAACAGGTTCTCAATACATTTAACTTGATTATAATATTAATGAAGGTCAAACAATTAAAGCAAGGTTGTCCCCACTTATACTTCAAATGTGTATATCAGCTCATATGAGGTTGGGAACCATTGTTTTCCTATTGATTCATGATCGTCATCTGCAAAATCATAGTATAACATTAGCTGTAATACAATAACGCTATAGTTTTGCATAATCTCCCCCGAGAACGCGCCAATATCCGGTAAAACAATTGGCAGCCGGTAGCAAATCTTGATAAAACATCTTCTGCCAAATGGCTTATCGGAAGGTTTTCTAGGCAGCATAATGTGGATTTGTAAAACTTACACTGGACTGGTTGTTACTGTTATAAAACCCTACTGTATTGCCTAATGGTTTACATTTCATAACAAAACATGACCATGAAGCAGTGCGAAGAACACACGTTCATTCTTCTTATTTTAAATCACTAAAACGCTAAATGTTGTATTGAATGAAACATTTGCAACACCAAATCTCAAAATAAAAAAGTATACCAACTGTGAACAGGTTACACATATCATTTCTCCTCTTACAGGAACTTGAATCCGCCCTTGAAGATGCCACCCGCCTTCTCGACGAGACCCGCTCCCAGCTGTCCGTCTCAGAGAGGAAACGCATTGCCCTCACAACCGAGCTCGAGGATGTCAGGACACTCTTGGAAAGCGTAAGTTGTCCTACTAGCTGCTCTATTGCACTCAATACTCGTCTTTAGACTATCAGTATTGTTAAAGTGTTATTGTCATTTGCATTTATCTTAGACTGTATAATTATGTTACATTAAATCATGCATTGTCAAGCACGAGTATATGTTAAAAATGGCATGTATGAATTGTTTCGTTTTACAAACCAAACGAATTGCTATTTAACAGGCCGAGAGAGCCCGCAAGAACGCCGAGAACGAATTGCACGACACCTCCGTCCGTCTATCAGAGGTCACCATCCAGGTCACCGCCCTCACCAACGACAAGCGCCGCATGGAAGCCGACATCTCCGCCATGCAGTCCGACTTGGACGATGCTCTTAATGGCCGTGGTGCCGCCGAGGAGCGCGCTGACAGACTCCAGGCTGAGGTAAACAGGCTCGCCGAGGAACTCAGACAAGAACAGGACAACTACAAGAACGCCGAATCCCTCCGCAAACAGCTCGAGATTGAAATCAGAGAAATCACCATCAGACTGGAAGAGGCTGAGGCATTCGCCACCAGAGAGGGCAAGAGGCAGATTGCCAAGCTCCAGGCCAGAGTGAGTACCAACAACTAAAATACGACTTTTTGAACATTATATTTTCATTTTTAATGCTGCTCTGGATCGAGCTCTAGATCTGTAAGTGTTCCAATCAACCCATGGCAAGGATTAGCTTTTGCGTTTAAAATAGTACATAGTAACATAGTAAAATGAACTAAACCAAGGAAGTATTGTACTTTGCATTCTCCCAATAATACCATGTGTTCAATAGTGCCGTCTGTGTGATAATGTGTGTGTGTTCTTTGTCCTTGTTAATTCTCAACAAATACATATATCATTTACAATCCAATTAATTTGTTTACTTTCCAATTCAGATCCGCGACCTCGAGGCTGAATACGAGGCTGAGCAACGCCGGGCCCGTGAAGCCCACGCCGGTATGCGCAAGGTCGAACGTCAATACAAGGAGATGATTGTCCTTGCCGAAGACGACAAGCGCCGTGTTGTCGAGCTCGTCAGCTTGAACGATTCCCTTAGCCTTAAGATCAAGTCCTACAGAAGGCAGATTGATGAGGCTGTACGTATGATTCTTATTAGGACAAATTGTATACATAAACATGAACCCGACAGATGAATAACTATATATGTAGTATATCTCATGCTACATAGTGCAGTTTTGTTATCCTAGATATAGTATGTTTACTCACTGGATACATCTGATGTCAGCAAAACTCACTCAACTCATTATTTTCTCATTAGTCGGATGGTCTGCCATACTCTTAACATACTGTCTAAACAAGTCTACCCTTACTGTCAACGTAACATACATGCCTCCCTTTAAGTGTTCCCAGATGGCTCTCTTTGTACTAATTGCTTTCTCCGAATTTTATTAATTAATTTAACAGGAGGAGGTAGCCACCATTGCAATGAACAAATACAGAAAAGCCACTACCCTTATCGAGGAAGCCGAGTCCCGTGCCGACAACGCCGAAAAGAGCCTTAGCACCGTACGCCGTTCAAGATCCATGTCTGTTTCCAGAGAAATTACCAGAGTGGTCAAGATGTAAAATCGTTAGTGTAAGTACGACGTCGTGAGAGTGACGTAATGAAAGTTATTTGACGTCATGTCTTTTCTGCGTTGAGTGAAGTGAATAAAGATAAACACCATTTAGTTGTGTCAATGTATACTTACATAATTATCATACTATACATATAATGCAGAATTCGTTCAAAACGTTTGTGTTTCAACACACAATGAGCAAGGACCATATCAGTATATTCAAAATGTCATGCTCGAGACCGAAAAAATTACATTATGTTATACCACGATGAACTTTGCAATTGGTCATGATGTGATTGTGCATACAATTAAACTATGTCTTTTCTCCTTTCAGGTTGTTTAAAGACATTTTTTCCAATTAGAGATCTTTCGGATCAAAAACATTGCAAGTTGTGTAAATGATTTCTATGGATGGTATTTCATGAGAAAACCCCGTTATTTATAAGATTATGCTGTTATATATATTTTATTGTTGATCGAAAGTCATGCGTAAGTACGTTGCATGATTGTGTTAGCTCAAATCCTCGAACTTCCGTCAGCGTCGGACTTGTTCCCGGTCCAGTAAATACAACAACGTGGAACTTCTCTGGGGGAAAATTTGCAATGCCGGGTAACAGCAACCGGAAGCATACCGATGTGACGTCATCATCAACTCCCATAATGCTTCATTGTGTTTCCATGCTTACAACACAAGGCGGGGAACCAAAGAATTCAAGATCATTGCAATAATGATGTTTTCACGTAGACGTTTTTATTATAATTAAGAAATTCACATTTCGATGAATTATGAATTTCTAAAAATAGGCCATGTGCAATATAAGATATAGATAATTATTTTTGTTTGCGATTTGTGATACCGTGGAAAGAATTTGAACTGATGTTGTATTTATTTTTGTTATTATTTACACGTACTATTTATAGCTAAACGATTAAGGCTTAGATGATGCAAAAAAGGTGTTGTTTAGACCAGGGTTGTTTTTGAACTAACGTCATTGAGTATTTTGCGTCCTTGTGGGTCGTCTGCTTTCTCTATTTCCGGTCATCTTCTGTGACCAGTGGTGGTAATGGTCACAGAAGACAACGCGAATCATCTTTCATCTTCAGAACGTCTTTTTCTCTTTTTCTTTAAATGTTGAATGTTTTAAATGATGAATGGGATTTTTATTTTTTTTCGGTTTTTCATAAGTAAAATTTAAAGAAAAACGTATAATTTGAATATTTTGTCTATTTCTCTGATGATTTTAAAACTTGAAAATAAAAGAAAGAACGTGTCTTTGTACATACATGTCACTGCGTACTGTGCAAAGAAGAAAATAAAACGTATGTTGCTGCTTTAACTAGTCTTTGTTGATGATAAACACAGCTATTGTACAGGCACATGAAGGATGCACTGTGTAATAGAACAAATAACCAATCATGACCAAACATAACCACAAGTACGCTCGATATTCAGTGAAGTTCCGTTTTCAAGACATACTCAAGTCCAGACCTTTCTGCTTTTACAAGAACTCGAAAGTAGTTGAAAGAACATTTTTGGTGGTATTATAAAAGCACGATTTTAAGAGCTCTTTTTCTGTTCAGACTTTCTGCTGGTCCGGTTGGAGGTCTTAAATTCGGAACGTCACTGCAATACGAAGACAAATCACGTTACCAACACTCATAACCAATATTGTGTATAGTATATGCTCACACGGACGGTTCATATACAAACTTCCGATGCATTTCACCTTACATCATAAATTCAAAAGCACGCTTACAAATCTATGCAACAATACAAGTCAAACAACTGATCAAATTAGTTTTACTGTGTTGCCATATTCGTTATAAGCAATATAGCATAAGAGTTAGTAAACAAAAATATAGCAACA